>Ga0126342_10001008_pt1:0-5000 | contig 36682 bp, 27 predicted proteins | sample Cyp1metagenome_FD_92528 | JGI IMG/M metagenome (GOLD analysis project Ga0126342, IMG submission 92528) | Coral microbial communities from Lord Howe Island, Old Settlement Bay, Australia - Cyphastrea 1 metagenome | ecosystem: Host-associated > Invertebrates > Cnidaria > Coral ... | reverse complement strand
CGATGGATAATGAAAAAAAACTGTTTTTTATTTGTTGCCACCAATGGCAATGGTAGCCTTTTTTCCAGCTAACAAAAAACTATGTTTGGTCAAACCATTTTTGTAGGGTATCCATAAATGGGGAATCCCCAAGCTCGCTGGTTGGTTTATTTCATGGAAAATCCCTATCTACAAATGGATGATAACGAGGGGTACCCCCGTTTCAGGAAACCTCCATGTCTGGGTATGGGTCGGTTTTCGTTGGTACCCTGGAGGATGTTCATCCCCATCTTGATCAAAGAAAAGGGCTCGCACAACTATGGAACTTCACCATCAAACCATGAGTAAGCCGTGAAAAAGATAGAGAATCAACCATAAAAACCATGGTTTAATAATGTTGAATATCTTTTCCAACTCAGCTCCCCCATCACCATAAACATCGTGGAATTTTCGCCAAGAAAACTAGAGCCATTGTGATGGGGGAAGGTGACTTTGGTAACTGGATTTCAATGGGGTAAACACACAAACAGATACTAATTTATATGTACCTAATATGATGGATAGGAAAAATATAGACAGAGCGATGGATATGATATATATATATATGCCATATATACACGCACATACGACACGACAAGTCTACTTGTCTACCATCATCCATCATCCATCCCACTGTGAAGCCAACCTTGATCTCCCAGCATTCGTAGCGAGGTTCAGATCTCATCTACTCTTTGCCAGCGACTGATGTGGTGCACCTGGAGTTGAGTCTTTTCTTACGTAGCTCTTCAAAGATGGCTTTGACTCTGTTGATTTCAGACTCCAGTCACTTGGAGCTGTCGATTTTCCTGAGATCCTTTGCCCAGTTGGAGCTGTTGATCTCCATTTTCGGCTTATGTCGTGCAGGTTCCATCTCCTCGTTGCCCGTGTCGGACACTTCTCATCTGGATGCTTCATCAGTTCCTCGCAGTTTTGCACAATTGGAAGCCCTTCCATCTGCATCAGATTCTGCCAAAATGGGCTCCACCCTGCCCTTGCAATCTGCTGCTCGACTGGACTTATCGTCCTCTCCCTTCCATAGCCTTCGCTTGGACCTGACTTTTTTGGTCTCCGACATGGCAGGACCGGAGCTTTCCTCATCAGCACAGCACTTCGCAAGAATGGAGCTGTTCTTATTCATCTCTGGCATGGCATGGGTGGAGTTCCTCTTCTCACTCTTGGTGCTGGACTTTTTGCACCTCGAATTCTCGATGTCTTTGAAAGCTTCCTCTTGTTTCGACCCGAGCGTTTTGACATCAGACTTCCTCCATTCGGACCTTTTGTCACCTGTACGTTCTCCCATTTGACTGGCTTTGGCTGTTTTTCTGTCAGGTTTAGCACGACTGGAATCGGTTTCCTCACCATTCCTGCTGGACTTTGCTCATGTTGGTTCCTTCGCTTCAGCCCAGAGTTCTGTCTGTTCGGAAGCCCTTCTGATGATCGCGGACTTTGGCCATTTCGATGTCTTCCTGTGGCTTGGTGAAACAAGCTGCATCGGGGAGCCTGGGCTCACAACCCCCAATGGAACCCCAAAAACCCATGGATCATCAGAGCATGGCCACTTTGGATGTTACCCAATTGTGGATCATTAGAGAACCTCAACTCTCTTGGACTATGACTTTGGACATTGAAGATCATTGAAGTGCATATGATTTTGATTGACTTTGCACCTGTTCCCCAAGCGACTCCCCACCATTTTCATATCATGTCTCCGCTACGTAAGGTCCATTCGTTCTTCCACTCGCTTGGACTTCATCTTGCCGCCATGTGCCCGAGCTTTCAGAAGCAGTTGAATGGTGGTTGGTTGGTTGGAAATACCCTATGGTTTAATATGGTTTCTAATGATAGTGATACTATGGTTTTCTATCCCAATATTATCCCATTAATATGGTTATTAATATGGTTTCTAGGGATGATTTGCTGGGATAATGATGGGAAAATACTGGGATATTGATGGATATACCCTCTGGTAAACCTACAAAAAGCTATTGAACATGGCCCAGTCGAAATAGTTGGTTTACCCATTAAAATTAAAATTTCCGATTTTCCATAGTTATGTTAGTTTACCGGAGGGTATATGGGATAAACCACATAAGGGACATATGAACTAAACCAGGCTTCCTAATCACTTGATAATTTGGGGGGTAATGTGGTAAACCGCCAATGCCAGCATCCCATGAACCAGCCATTTGGGTCATGAACCAGCCATCATCCTTAATCATTAGGTACAGTATACCCAGTTTCACAGACCTCGGGGATGGTTTATGGTTGGGTTTACCACATGACTATCGATTGTTTAAGAGGATGAGCTACCAGCTGATGATAAAATCAGCTTTTCCACCCCAAAAAATCGATGAAAAAAGTCAAGTGTGAATGGGTTTTCATGTCAACAAACAAATGTTGGATAGGAATCAACCAAGATAGTGAAACTAAGATTTGTTATCTATGATTTGTTTCAGGGTCAGATTCTCAGAGATGTTTCTGCCAGATGTTCATCCCCAAATATGGGACGGCTAAGGTGGTTTGATGAGTTCTGGTTCCAGCAGTTCACTATCAGCCATTGGTGCCACGCAGCTAGAGTCACCGACATCCTTGCGATCATTTGCATGTGACTTGGGATCTTGAGATGTCCGTGATTTTAGACGGTTTAGATCCATCAGATCTGGGATTCTTCTGCCCCCAGATCAGCCAAATCCCCAACTTGGAAGTTGGAGTAGGTCTTGGTGAATGAATTCCATGGGTTGATGTTTAGCCCATTTCAATGGAGGAACTGACATTGGAGTATCAGTCGGCTTTGCCATCCTGTGCTGTTGTCCAATTCCATAGCGTGTCAAGTTCACTGTGTACAACTTTTCGGAATCTAAGCTGACAAGCCAGGTAGATGATGATGTTGTGAGGGGTCCTACATATATATATACATGGAACTATAGTGTGTATGTATATATATATATATATAACTATACTGTAAGTATATATATATATATGTCCTAAAAGATCATGTATCTTGTTATAGGGTATAAGATGTTTCCAGGAGTATTTGGAGGATTGCTCATCGCTATGATCGCCGATGTGTTTTTTTCATCACTGCTGAGGTTTCCTAAAATGGAGGGGGGGTACCCCCAAATCATCCATTTTGATTGAATGGTTCATTAGAAAGCTTCCATCTTGAGGTACCCCCATGACTATGGAAACTCCCACGTAGATAATAGATGTTCCAATGAGATATGAGTTATTGTTTAATAAAGATACGAAAGAATTTAATACATATATATATATATAACACATTCATCTAAGATATTGGCATTCATCTAATATAGTATCAATATAGAGAATTATCGAAAAGATATTGGCAATCTTGTAGTGTTTAAGTGATCGAATTATCCAATCTCTATATAACAAACTATATATATATATGTGTTATATATGCAACAAAAATAGTGTCTAACAATCTATGGATTGCCATTCATCTAAGATCCCATCGTCCAATCTTCTGGTCCAACATGGAGACGCCAAGGTTTGGAATTCTTCCTGCCAGCATCGGGTGTGCAGCACTCAGAGTCTTCGCTGTCTTTGCGCTCTTCTTCCAAGCCAGGCATGGGTTGTACCGGGATCGCGAGGTGATTTGATGATTTAATGATGATTAATGGTGATTTGATGGTGTTTAATGGCAATTTACCCTCCAGTAACCTAACATAGCTATGAAAGCTATGGCTCATTTATGGATGGTTTACGTATTAAAAATGGTGATTTTCAATAGCTATGTTAGCTTACCAGAGGGTAATGCCATTTAATGGTGATTCATGGTGCTGAAAATATGGATTAATGGTGCTTAATGGTGATTTTTCTTACAATGACCTCACTTGGTTGATTGGTTATCAGGGGATTATACCTGGTTTAATGAGGCGTATGACAACCCATAGTAGCGAAACCTATTCACCAACCAGTAAATTGAGATGCGATGGGGCTATTTGGATTGGTTCAGGTGAAATAAGCCGTCCATCATCCTGGATTGCTTCAAGCGAAAGGTCAACCATCAGCCAGCCATTCGGAGCCATCAGCCATCCGTAATTGGGATTCACCATCAATGGCTATGGATGGAGGGCCCCGATCCCACCACATTGTCTTGATCCCATGTTTGCTGGTTTGAATATCTTCAACTCCTATTTTTTGAAGATAAAAATCCAATGTTTCTTTGATTCTTAGTCTCATTTCTTCCCCCTCAGAAGCCATCATTTGCTCAGCCTTTTTGCAGGAGTCGCATCCTTGATATTGGGAAGCGCATGTCCAGAGCAGCTTGGCATCTGGTGGACGGTGGCGTTAATGCTGGCCATGCTGCTGCCGTGCTATGGTGTTATGGTGTTAACCATTGGGACATCACATATAGCACTGAGTCAGCAAGGCGAGATGATGAAGATCTCGGGCAGAAATTCCAGCACCAACGGCAGACATTCGTGTCCAATCTCACACAAAAGTTCATACCTTATGATCTACGCTTCACTTTAAAAAAAGTCTATGATATCTATCTTACCCAAAGAAATACCTTATGATGTATCACTTTAAAAAAAAAGACGTCTATAATATCTCAGATATTGCCATGGTCCCATCTTCACACCGTAAGACCCACTGAACTCCTAGGGAGGACCTCCTCTGGATCTGAGGCTATGACCCACTCACTAGCTGCCATGCACCCCCAACGACTTTAGTCTCATAAAATGTCCCCTCACATTTTCCATATATACATATGCATATATATATATGTGTGTATATATATATGTATATTTATATGTTAGAATGTAACATTGGTCCCAACATGCATACCATGTCTCACATGTGGCTTACAGGCCTTGAGCCATTGCCCAACGGTGCAAAAGGCAACAGTGCGCACAACTCCGGCATCAACAGTTCATACAACAGTCGACTGCCATTTTACATGGTAGCGGAGCAGTGATCCTGGAAGCATCCAGGTGAGCTCCAACAGGCAGAGG
>Ga0126342_10001007_pt1 | contig 36718 bp, 45 predicted proteins | sample Cyp1metagenome_FD_92528 | JGI IMG/M metagenome (GOLD analysis project Ga0126342, IMG submission 92528) | Coral microbial communities from Lord Howe Island, Old Settlement Bay, Australia - Cyphastrea 1 metagenome | ecosystem: Host-associated > Invertebrates > Cnidaria > Coral ... | reverse complement strand
TCTCTTTTCGCTTGCCTGTGTGGCGTCGCAACACTGAGACGAACTGCATTAGACGTTGTGGCTCAATTGGGCCTTGGGTGTCTACGCGGAAAAAGGTCCGCTGCACGCATGTTTGCGTTCACAATTATATATAATATAATACACAGTATATATATATAGATTGCAATTATATAGTACATACATGCATATAATAGATCGCTGAGACAGTGTGATACCGAATTGGGAGGCCTTCCTGAACTGGAGATGCGTTTCTGTGACTTTGCTTTGTGAGCGTCGAGTTCAACAGGTTCGCAACACGCCCAGTCTGTGCAGGGTGTGCACATTGTGCACACCGGGGATCAAGAAAGGAGTCTGTTTGAACATTTTTCATGAGAGATTGATGAGACATGAAACCTCCTCCGACAGTTGGATGGGGTTTGTGTTCTTAGATTTGACATGATTTGACATATTTGACATATTTGACAGGAAGCCAAAGCTGCTGCTAGCGAATGTGCTGCTCTGCAGCTGCAGGCAGATTGGGCTTGAGATGGCTTGAGACATAAAAACGATAGAACTTGGTCAATAGGTCCAACATGAACTGAATACGAAACAGTCATTTATTTTCAAATGAATACGTTGTCAATATTTTCGGACATGTTGTTGTACTTATCTTTTTACTGGCACGCCATGGTACGCCTCTTGCCCTATGCGAAGGTGGACCACTGGCGACATCAATGCAAGGCTGTGGCAGTTCACATCGTGTGACTTTCACGGCTTCATCACCTGAACTGTCACCGGTTCGGAGGAAGCCTCTGAGCGCCCTGTGACCGCGCCTTCTGCGGTTACTTCTTCCCATGTGCCATGCCAGTCAAGTTATGAATGGAGACGAACTTCAAGAGAACAATGATTGACACCCAAACAATCCTAAACAGGAACGAAAAGTTGAAACAACTGGATGAAAGATATGAAAGGATGATTAAGGCGGGGTTGCATCTTGCGATCCCTGCGTCTTGCCGCGCCATGAATATCTGAGGTCCTCCTCGCCTGGAGATTCGTCTCTGAATCGCAACGGGCCCTGCGAGCACAGCGTTCCGTGGCCAAGGCACGGTGCAGCGACAGCTGCGAACGGTACAACGAAGCAGAACGAAGCGATGCAATGCGTGCAGTTTTCGAGGTCTTCACAGCTTGGACTGTCGTCATCCGAGAAATTGCAGAGCCGAGAATCTGCAGAAATTCCAGGCCTATATGAATCAAATGAATTACATACGAATCATCTCATGCTCATTCACTATGCTTGTTGAATGTGCGTTGCATTTTGCATGTCTTCTGAAGGCACACGGATTTAATCGTTGATACCAGGGCTGAGTGCGCCTTTGCCTCAGGTTTTTTTTGCCTTTTTTTTTTTCCGCATCACACAGTCCAATACCCGTCCATTTCGGTTCAAAACAACATATATATATATTCATTGTTGAACTTCGTTTAACTTCGCATGTCCAAGGAAAGGGACTTGAAATGCTCGGGCAAGGCCTTGACACCAGATGCCAAGGCGGTTGGGGACATGCCAGGCATTGAAACAATGTCGGCTTGGAGTAAAAAATGAAGAAATCCTAGGGCTGCAGAGAGGAAACGCATCGTTTGCGTTTGCAAAATTTCGAATGGCAAAAGAATTGTCGGATGGAGTCCAGTGCTTCGCGACAGGAAACTGCTGTGCTTCGCCTGATTTTACTGGCTTTGCAACTGAATGCTCAGGCACAGCATGGCACAGCATGGCACAGCATGGCACAGCATGGCACGGGATGGCACAGAACACAAGCAGACAACTTCCACATTTGGCTGCAGTTTTGATGCGCAGACAGCGGGAATTGGTCTCGCATGTTTTCCAACGCAGTTTTCCATCTTACTGAACCTTCAAAGCTTCAAAATCTTCAAAGCTTCAGATCGTTTCCAAAGTGTTTCCCTGAGTCAATGTTTTTTGCAAGGCTTACCGAGCAGAGCGAGAGGCGACGGGTCTTGGATCAAGAGACTAAGAGACACAGTTTTACGCAAGAAATGTTGATGTCATTCGGCATCATTTCGTGATATTTTAGTCTTCCGCAAGGTTTCATTTTTCATTCCACGGCATTTTGTGTTTTTGACATTGGGGTCAGATGGTGTGTGAGTCACTGTCCCAATTTCCCTGCAAGTTTTCAAGTGTCCAGCTTGAGATGTCGCCAGGGGTTCTTCCGTCAAAGTCACGGCGAACCATCACCAAAGGTCCTCGTAGGCTTGGGCTTCAACACTTGTAGCGTGTCATGTAACGTCCAATGTTCAACGCCTTGATAGAGCTTGGACCATTGCGCTTAGACCTATTTGAATCTATTTGACCTGAGATGTGAGCATTTGCATCACCTTTGTCAGGTCCAAAGATGGGCGCACCAGATCTGAAGGACAAATCCTGCATGGCAATCATGGTAATGTCATATTGTTTCTGGCGAAATTTAGCACATAATTGTGGCACATTGTGGCATGGATGTCATCACTGACCTCCTACAATTTGAACCTGAAAGCTGGTGGAGGACGTCTTCCTTGCATGGCACAGCTGCCAGGCCCGATACAAACACATGCGAAGACATGCACCATACCGTCCGGTGCAAATCATAGCTGATCTGTTGATATCCGTTGCGGGTTGACCTCAAGGAGCATAGAGCGAGCGACGAGGAGATGTGTAGTTACAACGCCAAGGAGAGGTGTGATGACGACGACGAACCGTGCCATGGATTTGACAAATCGACCTGTCCGGCCTGGGTAGACCTGGGTCGACCTGGACTTTTCCCAAAGATGTTGACACATTGCCAGGAGACATGGCAGACATGGCAGACATGGGACTCGTAGCATCCCCAGATTCCCCAGTCCTCCGAACGGGCTCTTGAAATCCTTCGAGAATCCTTCGAGAATGCTTAGGGACTTAGTGCATCGCCACACAGACAGTGAAGTCAACAAGGCTTTTGACGACCCTTGGAGGATCCTTTGAGGGAATACCGAAGCCTGTAAGAGTTGCATGGAACCTGCTAGGCAAAAGAAATTCAAAATTTCACTGACATCACTGACAACCTGCTGAGAATTTGCAGATTGAGGTGTTTGTTGTGGATGAGTTTCCACGCCTTCAGGCACGGTGTTACGAGTGTCAATGAGTGTCATGATCTCACTGCGTTTGTACATCAGTTTGTACATCATGAGGTGCTACGATCCATTGCTTGGCTAGGATGGCGGTCTGTGGCGAGTCCAGCATGGCCTGGACCTTGGCTTCATTGTCCGCACACGGGAGATCCATTGCGAGATCTGACTTGTGAGATCTCAGATATCACCAGATATCACTCTCCGACTCAAGATGGACATTTTGCACCTTGTGAAAGCTGCAACTTTGATGTTTGCTGCCAAGCTGTTCGAAAAGCACTGTAGCTAAAGCAAAGTCATAAGTGCAGATCTGTAGCAATTTGGAGAGAAAAACATACTTGTAGTGCATGGCACTACAGTGCCCGGCTTCAACCTCGTGCAATCCTACAGAAGAATTCGACTTTGACAACTCCAGACCTTGAAGTTTTGACATTTCAATTTTGTACTCCATGCGTCCCCTCTGACATGGCGCCAGAACCAGAACCGGAAGGATTCGGCTGCTGCTGCAACGACTGCGCGCCTGGAGAGCTCGTTGAACCCGCCTCGAAGGGCAGAGATTCAGCTGAGGCTTTGGAACAGGCAACGGACATCAACGGACCCTATCCCCAGCCAAACATATCTCGAACATGTGGAACATGTGAACCCTGCAACAACTCGCCATCTGGAGCGTATGAACATTGTTAGCATCTCATCTACCCATTCCACCCCAAGTGGAGCAGCACATCATCTATGCAAGCAATGCAAGCAATGCAAGCAATGCAAGTGGACTTTGACAGTGCACCCTTTTCCACCGTTGCATCATCATACCATCTGCATCTGCGTTCAGTAGACCAAGTGTATCAAAATGGATGCCCAAACATGATAAACAGATATAAACAGATATAAACATTACCAAACAAGAACTCAACTGAGAATCCCATCCCAAAACCTAGCCCTTGCCAGCCGCACAGCCGCGATGTTGTGACAGGTGGGCGGAGGCTTTCTGGCTGGAGTTCAGAATGCAGCTGGCGTTGTGATGGAAGCTTTGCAAGACGATGGAGTTTCAGAAGAATCCGATCCGGTGCGCGGGCTGTGGGCATGATCAAGACATATCAAGACTTTGTTTTGAGCTTAAAAAGTGCTAAAAATGAGCTTTCAAGGAGCTTTCAGAGAGTTTTTTCTTGTAACTGTCAGAAACACACATTTTCGGCATGGCATGTAACTGTCGATTTCATGAACTCTGCCAGGGCGCTGGAGGCCAAGCCTGATGCGATGGGGGCTGTGGCTGATCCCAGAAGGATGAACCCATAGGATGCCATACAAGGCCCTAGAGGGCCATAGAGGGCCATACAACACAATCATAGTACATCAAATTCGATCAACACAATCAGAATACATCAGAATACATCAGAATACATCAGAATACATCATAGTAATTACATCTATAGTACATCAATGCGCAGTAAGATTTTGTCGTTTCATTTCTGGGTCCCAGAATCTGACGAAGACCCAGTGCGACCTTCGGTCGAATTTCGTTGCCCTGGGAGGTCATCACTGGTTTCAGCACAAGTCCTACGTTCACCACAGTCACATCACAGTCTCTTGGAAGTTCACAAAGTTCAATATCAAAAAATATATTAAAATATAGTATGATAATGCATGATACATATAAATGTCAAAGATATGGTTATCTCATCTTGTCTCTTGTTTCAATGATGTTGAAACACATCGAAACCTGAGCTTCAACAGCATTCACCATGGCGCCCTAATGGGCCCTTTTTCGCCTAGGTGAAGATGGTGGGCGTTTTCGTGGCGATCGGGCTGATTGTGATTTCCATTTTGGACATCTTTGGCATTGCCAGGGATCCAGCTGATGCCTTGCCCTTCCACTACGTGCACAACATCTGGAATATCTTTTTTGGTGTCTTGATGATCTTCATGGATGCTCCAGCCAAATGGCTAGGGAAGGGAGCTGCGTGGCAGACTGCTTTGTGGCAAAAAGCACCTTCTTTGGGCAAAGCCAGGACGGTTTGCCACAAAAAAGGGGTAGAGGTTGTATGTGGCCATATGTGGCCTACGTCAGAATATGTCAGAGGTGAAACAGCAAAGTGCAAGTTGTATCATAGATTTGGTTCATAGTCGCAGTGCTTTTTGTGGGATTTCAGGGGCTTCAATCGCTTCTTCCTTTCAGATTGTGACGTCGCCACATGTCTGAACGATCCAGGGGACGTGCGCTGGTTCACTTCTACGTGGGTGTCATCAACCTTGCGATGGTGAACTGGAGCCCCTTCACACTGTGGACGAAACATGGCTAAGATCAGCTGGACATGTTTCGTTTCCAAACATGAACAGAACCACAGCATGTTAATAAAGTTAATAAATGTTAATAAAATGTTGTTATATGTTGTTATATGTTCTTGAATTTTTCGTCATTTTTGTGGAATGAGGATTGTGAATCTGGCGCGGGGAGGGAGCTTAGTGACCTGCTCGGTGATCATGTTGCTGAATCATCACACCTACCACTGCCAGCGCCGGAGCCACGTGCGTCGCAACTTCAACGGCGCCGCGGCGGCGGCCAAGGCGTCGGAAGCGCTGCATGAGTTCCAGGAGGAAGCCCTGGAGGACGGACAGTCATTGAGCTGCCACGTTTCAAACGCTTTTTTTCCAAGTCTGGAACTTAATTCATGTATATATCAAATCTAATGTATATATATAATTATATATATAATGTGTCTAATGTATTATTCTTCTAGATCTGTTTCTAAGACTCTTCCGTAAAGTGTCTCAGAATTCTCAGAGCCGCCTCGCAAGTTGCCTTCTTGCGTGATCCACGTTAATCCACGTTGATCCCTGAAGGTGCGGTCCTACATTGCCAAAAATCACTGCACGACGCGCATTGTGAGCTTTCTCGCGGCCATAGCATTGATCGTCATCTCCATTTTGGGGATGATCAATGCAGGGAAGCCAAGTGAAACAAGACAAAAGAGATCAACAAAACAGAGATCCATAGTGAAACAAAAGAGATCCCAGAAGATTTAAATTAAAGAGCTCCCAGAAGGACACAAAAAGAGATGCACTTCATCAGGAAACATGGACAGGTCAAAGATGAAAGGTGAAGTGTTGAGGCTGATGGTAACATCGTTTGATTCTATCGTATGGTTGAAAAAGTACAGAATGAGGCAGAAAGAATATCAGACGAACAGGCCACCGGATTCCATGTGGCTCAGTATTCACAGCTTGAACGCTGACCCAGGTCTTAGGTGCCCTCTTCAGCCCCTTCCACTACGTCATCGGCATTTTTAACTTCTTTTGGGCCATCATCATCGCGCTGATAGATGGGGAAGCCAGCTGGTTCGCAAAATGCGGCAATTGCCGCGTCAGTCTCTTCCGGTGGTTTCCCGTCTTTGCAACGCTCCCAGGAAGATCCATGCTGCATTTCTATGTCCCTCGGCAAAGGCAGATTATGGCTTATGGATGCTTATGGCAGATTCCAGGGCAAGGGTGAAATATCTCTTTGGATACATGATGTCCATTGATGTCCATTGATGTCCATTGATGTCCATTGATGTCCATTGATGTCCATGTCCAACATGTTTGGAGCTGCAAATATCTGCGACTTGTAAGGTGGGTAGTATCAATGTCGTGATGCTTCCTGGCGGGCTCATGGTGCCAACCTTAGAAATTGAATTCAGAAGCACAAAGCCACCAGGGAAGGTCATCAGAGCAGAGTAATATAGAGTAATCCTCTTGCAGCTCTTGCATGTTTTGCACGTTTTGCACAATTTTTGCATGTTTTCTGAGGATTTCCTCTACGTTGCTTTGGGAGGAACTCTCATGTTGTGTTCCTTGCTGATGCTTTGTCATCACAACTATTGCCTGGAAATTCCCAAAATGATGAAATTGCCTGGCTCCACCTGAAATGAGACGGGCAAGGACCCACAGACCTACCTGACTGACAAAGACAGCATGGGATGTCATAGGACATCATGGGATGTGGGTCAGAATTTTCGAATTCATGTCTACAGATGTCTACAGTGTGGCCTTTGAAAAAAGGCTGCAGGTTCCACGCCTGCAATGGCTGGCTGGGAGAAACCAAATTGATCTGGGAATGTCCTGAACAATAGGGACCTGAACAGATCCAAGCTTCTGCTCAGCTTCTGCTCAGCTACTAAGCTTCTGCTTGTACCATAGACTTGGACACCCACTTTTTGCACCTAAAACCAGTTTTTTTTTTTAAACGGCAGTTTTACAAATTGTCAGAGCGAATCTATGGAAAGATTGGAAAGCTGAGAGTCGATGGTCGCATGGCTGGCACCGCAAGATCCTCCAAGGCTGGCCCGGCTGGCCACCAATCAGGACGACCTGAGCTGTGACTGCACCAGTTTTCAGTTTCCACACAGTTTCCAGAGTTTCTGAAGGGGGAGAATTCACTTGTGCATTTTGATGCATTTGCTTTTTGAGTCTTAGACATGGAGTAGACATGCCAAGTCGATACTCTTCATGGCACTTGGACGCTATTGCAGCGGCAGGCGCTTCAGCCCAAGGTGGAAGCACGTGCAAAGCCCAGTTCTTTCGCTGGAGAGCACCCGACTTCCCTTTCTTTCCATCTTTCAGAGTGTCCAGGTCGCAGTCGGCCCCTCTCTGCCCACAGCTCGGTCCGGTGTGGAACGGCGCTGTAGGGCTGTAGGGCTGAACTCAGAATGCGAGGCGAGCAGATGGAGCAGATGCAGCAGACATCGTTTTGCGAGAGAGCTCACGTGGTGAAAGACTTCGAGCCTCACTTGTCACGAGTATCTTGGTGCATGGTACAGCATGGTACAGCATGGTACAGCTTGAAGAATTGCTGCCATTTGTAATCCACGTGCACCATGTTTGGCATTGTTTGGCATGACAATTTGTTTGCCATTGCCGTTGTTTCACATGTTGCTTTCCAGTCGTGTTTTCCCTCCATCCCCAATGTTCTGCTGATCCAGGTTACTGCTGCAGGTCCAACGCCCGGAGACAAGGTCGGACAGACTTGTTGTGCAGATACAGTCCGAAAGACTTGTTGTGCAGATGTCATATCAAACTCGGAATATCTCGGAATAATTTTTGTTATTTCCAGATGTTTGAAGATATGAAATGTGATGAGCACAATTTATTCCTTGCAGCTTTGGCTTGAGTCAGCAATGAAGTGAAGGAGCCTTTCGGGCTCCTGTAGACCCTGGAGACCCTAGCAGTGACCTGAACGGTAGACACTGCGGGACTTCAGGGTGTGCCAAGTTGAGTCAAGTCCAGTGGCGAACACTGGGTGTACCTGACGTGATCTGGCCATGTCTTTCAAATCGAGCGCCGTATGTCTTTCTTTGATTGCAGAGATCGTGGGCTCAGATGCACTCGAACATCGGAGCTCACTTGCCTTAGTCGAGTCACACGCGTGGGAGTCGGGGAAGTGGTGGCAGTGGTCCTTCAGCCAATTCGACGCCTTTAGCATTCCGTGCTTCTTAGCGGGTCTCACAGTGCCTAGACTTGGTCAGAAAAGCTTTTTTAGTGAAAGCATAAGCATCTTCATGCCGTTGTCATATCATAGTCACAGCTAATCGTTTCACCATGTTTCACCCTTTTAGTAAATATTATATAGTAGTAGATACTGTATTCATTCCTCATAATTATGGGAGGATTGGGAGGTACTTCAAAAAGCACTTTGTCGAAGAATTTTGTCGGTTGACTGGTCAATCTGATGAGATTTGAGGTGGGTGTCCTCCTGACGGTGACCGCCTTTGGCTTCTTGACGGATCGACTTTCCTTTCCCGCCGTGACTTGGCACTGTGATTCCGAAGTGGCAACAACTTGATGCTTTTGAAGCCAACTTGAAGGCAATAGACATTCAGCAAATCAACACTTAAGACGGACACCAATCAATGTTCAATCCGTGAATTCATTTGGAGCAAGTGTCGCAGGAGAAACGAGGCAACCTCGAAATCCTCGAAGATGGCGAGACGACCAGTGAGACATCTCAAACAACTCGGGCAACTGGTGAGAGAGAACCGAAGGGTCCGAAGGAAGAGCACCAAAAGCATATCGAGCAGGAGCAGCAACAGTTCCAAGTGGAAGAATCGCTGCATCTTTTCTGGCCGCGATGTGCTTGGCTTGTTGCCATGCTTCTGGTGCAGAGTCTGTCTTCGTTCCTCGAACTTGTGGATCTACATGTATGGCACTTGTGCTGTTGAAGTCCTTCTCAACTCGCAGCATCATATCATAAATTAAATTAATATAATATAATTTATATGATATTATCTCGGTCTTGAGTCTCATGAGTCTCCTTGTTTCAGATGTTTCAGATCTCAGGTTGATCTTGGACTCCTTTAGCGGGCTGATGCAAAGACACATGAGCTGCATTCTGAGATGGTGCATCGGTGCAACCTCTTGCCCCATTCACCGAGAATTGACCAGCGAACTGGAGATTCCTTGACATTCCAATAAAAGACTTTAAAACATTTTAAGACTTGAAGTTTAAACAAGTTGGAACTGGAAAAAAGATCTCCAAACCCTGAGGCCTTGCCTTTTTCCTCACGATGCTCGTGGGTTTGGGAGGTGCGACATGGAGCCAACATGAACCAATGACTTCCCGTTACAGACTGCCATGTGGCCATGTCATTCCAAAGTCTCTAGCAACACCTTTGGCTTTGCTGGCTCTTTTCGTTCTTCCCAAAGAGTTGCAACCCTTGTTCTGTGTGCACCTGTATGTTCGTTGCAAGCACATCTGAAAAAGTTTCTTGATCAGGCAATGCTGGTGGGCAAAGCGTGGTGTTGACAGTCAGGCGTTTGGCTTTGGGCAACACAGTGAAGGTGCGGTGCAGAGAGCAGAGATTGGATATGGAAAGATCTTGTGGCTGCGTATCTTCGGAATCGACCGTAAGATGTCGGACACTGTTAACAATTGTTAGGGGTTTGACATCCCTTGATGTTAGACGAGAGACTGTGGTCCACTTTGAAGAATCCTGCGACAAGAATAGCAGACGCCGCTTTGAGTGCCAGGTGTCTGAGCAATTCCATGTGGGTTTGCTGCTGGTGCTGGTCATGGTTTTATTCTCAGCCTTGAGGGCCTTAAGCCTTGAAAACTTCGAAAACCCAATTTCGGACCTGTTCCGTTTGAATCCATTTGATCAATTGTTTCAAAACTTCAAAAAACTTCGATCCATTTGATTCAGGCTCCATTGGCTTTCGTCCGTGCCCTTCTGCAGCAGACGTCCTGGCGAGAGAGTCTTGCTGTAGGCACCCAAAAACGCAAACATTTCTTCACGGCGGAGTGTTCTTAGTCACCATTGGTCACCAGCCCTTCTTGTTGCCAGTTGCCTTTGCCAGTTCGTTTTTGGGATTGCACCAGGTGCCTCTGCAGCTGTGATCACAGTGGTGGCGACCGTGGTTGGAACGGCGCTGCCCAAGCTCTTGTGGCCGCTTGGCAAACGATCTGCTTGGCAAACTTTCCAACTGTTGCATTTGCAGGGAAAGTGATGGTGAAAATTGTATCCAAATCTTGGCTTCAACACCGATTCCCCTGTGCATTTGATGCGCTATAGACATAGCGAATCAACCCAGCTGTTGCCACCTGGTGCCACTCGAGAGCTCTTTGACAAAACGCACACAGTTGTTGATGTCGAGACACGTTGGGCCAATCCATTCGTGCTTGGCCAAGAGTCTTGAGGTTCTTTCAAGTGGACCCAGCTCATGGGGCTGTTGGAGTGCAGGCAACAATTCCCAACATTGTTTTGAGCATTTGCTGAAACATGTTGAATATGTTGAATATGTTTACACTACGTTTTTTGAAGTGCAAGAATCTCTGTTGCAATTGCTGCCAAGTGTTCTCACATCGCAGGTTCTCATGGACATAGCAGGCCTGAAAGCTGTGCAGTATTGTGTCCATTCGTCCTATGTTCATTGCGATCTGTTTTCACTGGAAGCCTATTTCCGTCGGAGTTGCAAGGCATTGCCGTTGTATGCTGTCTTGGCTACCTCTTCCTGGAAAGCTCCCTGGTGTGATGTATCAAGTGTAGCTGACACGGAGCTTCCACGAAGACTTGGCCTATCTTGGCTGTCTCACCGTCAGAGTGTACCTTTGACGATCCCAAAAAGGCTCAGAACATGCGGTCACGACACTGGATCGCCCCAGATCTGCCCATTCTCTCTTATCTTACATGAACATAACATGAACATAACATTAATATAACATGAACATAACATGAACATATGCATTCCTTTTTCGCGAAATGATTTTCGGCCAATCATGTTCCGCGGAAGCTTCCTGCTAGGCCAAGTGCGCTGCAGCAAATCCAGCTGGGCCTTTGCCTCCAGTCGTCTGTAGCTTAAATCTTCAGGCTTCGAGACACAAAGCAAATCAAAGCAAAATGGTTTTCAGCGAAAGATCTTCAAACATCTTCAAACTTCAACGGAATCAACATGAATCAACTCATTTCAATTTTCATCAGAGCGCCATCCAGTGCCGTCCAGCTAAGGGCAGCCCGAGAGATTCTGTGAAGGCAGGGCGACACCGATCGCCTCTGCTGTGATTTTTCGATGTGTTCCTGGATGGGAACATTCTTCATAATCTATCGATTGGTACCACATTCTATCACAACAGATTGGCCTCACTTGCGATGTCCTCTCTTTGTTGGAAACTTCACACTCGGACGCAATGAGATGCAGGCAGTCTTTGCTGCTCTGTCTGTCTGATTCTTGGATCATTTCCGATTCTGTTGCCTTGCAGTTCATGCTTCAAATTCCCAAGGTGATGTGCGATGATGTGCCATGATGTGCATGGTGCCATTAGGGTTTGGATGATTTGGCTTTGGATCATGGCTCAACGAAGTCAACCGAACCTGAACCGTCCCAGACTATGATTTTCTGCGGGGTAAGACGGCTTTGATCCACAAGCAAATGGAGGTAGCAACGTGCCTTTCATCCACAAGTAAAGGTTAAATTTGAAAGGCTTTGTAGTTCGGCGATGCAGCGGTGCACAAGGCTCGCACACGCTCGATGCCATATCAAAGTCCTGTGCAAAAGACTGTTTGATATCACATCAACATATTTTTTTTCGAAACGCAACACACCAAAATGTGTTGGATTTCTTTTAGCAAAATTACTTTGCGTCAGATGATCCCCATCCTGATATTTGGAAGAAACATCTGACATACAGTCTATGATACATGGTGACACTCTACATGTCATATGAGTCATATGTCTTCAATGTATTCAGGGAACTACTGCTACATGATCTGACACATCTATAACATGAATATATTCTGACATATATGACCAATATTCTTGGACCTGACATACACATTGTCAGACATAACCGACGCAATCTGACACATAATCTGACGTCTTGTCTACATACATTCTGGCATAGTATCTCGAATCTCGCATATTGACACGCATTTTAAGCTACGCAGGACGAACAATTGCACAGGTTCCCTTTAATTGAGGATGAGCTGCCCAGATATTCTGTGAAGACACCTTGAAGACAGATCTCATGATGATGTCTCAATAAACCCACGGAACATGCAATCTTTTATTTGCAATCTTCCAGTTTGGAAGATGAGTTGCGAACATGGCCTGAGAAGAAGAGACATTGAAGACAGATATTCAGAACAAACAAACCTCAAACCCCGGAATACGAAGCAGTTGTTTGAATTGGTCATAAGCCAAGAGTGAACAATCCAGAGCGCATCGAGGTTGATTCGCCTGAAACTGTGGACAGTCCTGGTTCGGCAGGCGCCACTCGAACATGTTGAGTTTGTATCCGCTTGGTCACATGCTCAGTCAACCCGGATCAGGCTGGACAAGCTCTATGTCCGCAAGGGCCCAAGAGGCCCAAGAGCTTGTTTGGTCACAGCACTTGAGAGTCTTGAGATGCAAAGGGCCAGTCTTGAACCGGACATCGAGACCTGAACCATTCCTGATTCTCAAGTAAGATTTCATTATCGAGGCCCTCAACTGTTATCCATCGTTTTCAATGCAAAAGGAGGGAGTCGTTGTTTTTGACGTTTCAGACTCTAGAAGTACGGCTGGGATGCATCAGACCTTGGCAATTGAAGATGTCAAAGCAAGTGGAAGCAAATGTTTGGTGACGTTTACTTTAGGGATGTTTTGGGATCGCTGTGGTCGGCTGGATGGTCAGAACTTCGAGCGGAAATAGCCTCGTTGAAGTCACAAGTTTCGGACGACTTCAACATTGCACCTGCACTGAGATTGTGGGTGAGCAGTCTGGCGCACGAGGTAGGGAAAGTACGATGCAATGGAGACGGAGACGCTCGCACAATGAAAGGGTCTCGTTTCAGAGAGTGTTCACCACGTTGGTGCAGGAATTATTCGAGAACAAATCGCTGCTCAAAATTTGCGATCAGTGTTTTCTGTCTTTCTCTTGTTCGATTCTGTTTCCTTCTTTGGTTATCTTTGGTTTGGCGTCCATTCAAGTGTTCCCATGTGTTCCCCATATTCCCCGTCCATTGGCTCATATTCGGCTTACATTTTGGAGGTTCGCCTTCAGCTCTAAGTCCGGCCATGCATTTGCCTCAGCTGAGACCTGTGATTTTGAAGGTATCTGCCAGCGACCCCGGAAACGATCTCCATTGTTCATATTGTTCATGTCGTGTTCATTTGATATCTATATTTTTTGTTTCATGTTGTTTCCAATGTGCATTTTGTTTGGACAGGTTTACATTCGGGCAAGCACAATGAACAACTGAATCAACCAACAAAATTCTGGGCCTAATCTTCAGGTCACCGTTTCATAGATCGTTGTATGTTGCTGTAAGCCCGACAGCGCCCAGCAATCTGCTTGCCCCAAAAGTGCGAACACTGCCCAACATTGAAACAATCCAAACCCCCACACCTGAAAAACATTTAGCCTCTTTTCCACGCACCAAACTCTGCCCAGACCCAATGGGATAGAGAGGCGAGTCCCAAAGCACTGAAACGTTCAACCAGGTCAAACAACTCTAAGGAAAATCCAGAATGATCAGAATGAACATGGTTCAATATGGTTCAATATGGTTCAATATGGTTCAATATGGTTCAATATGGTTTGCGAATGTTGGTTTTGACAGTGAAGAGACTCTCAAAGCATCTTGATGCACTTCCGAGGTGGCCCGATCAGCTCGATTTTCCTTGCAGTGCTCGAATCGTGGAGAAGTGCAACGGATGATCCAACGGATGATCCAACGGTCATTCCACGGACGCCATGACAGCCGAATCACCGCCGTGTGCGGGCGTGTCCACAGCGGCTCGCCACTTTCAGCCAATGATCCGCTCAATGCAAGAAACAGCGATGCGCGCTGCAGTGACGCAGATGGACTCAGATGGATTGCCACTAGATCCACCATGATCCACCATGATCCACCATGAGATCTATGCGACCATTGAAACCTTAGAGTCCTTGGACATCCTTGGACTTGCGCCACATCACATCGATCCATGAGCCATGCATCACATAGCTGCAGATTTGGCCACAGACGAACACACGTGTACACATACACCCACAACATACTGCACACATTCTGCAAAGCTGTAGCTGCGACTCTAGACATTGACGTGGTAAGATATGTTATGCAAAATATGCTTCACTGGTAGAGCCAGTAGAAATCACCAAAAAAGACACTGAAAGCCTTGAAGCAGCTGAGCAGCGTCACCACGCTTCACAAGATTTCACAAGTATCATGCGAGCATGCACCTGATGGTGTGAGAATGTGTGAGATGGGATGAAGCCGAGCAGAACTTCGGGTGCCAGGGAAAGAGTGCGACAGGTGCCACCCGTGTGTCTGGAAGAGATTTCATCTCAGGATTGTTTGAAAAAAACAAAAAGGAAGTCACTGGTTTGTGCAAGATATATGCTGGGATATACATGGATGATATACTTGATATAATCGAAATTATTCGGAACGGAAGCAAGAATGGCAAGAAAAGACAAGAGGATACAGGAGGTAGAAAGCGGAAGCTGTCGCTGCCTGAAGCCCGCTAGGTGCTTTCTCGAACAGATACAGATTCATTTGTTGCGGACGATTGGAAGAAGGTGCGGCCTCAAGATTTGGAGTTGACAGCAAAGCCAACAAAGAAAGCAAAGAAGCAAAGAAGGAAAGGTATGAAGCATGTATAGTCATGTATGACATATGTTAAAAAAGACAAATAATACAGTATCAAATAACGTATAGTGTACATCAAATAGCAGCTTCCAAAGGCAAGAACGGATGGCAAAAGCGGTGATGCAATCCACAACTTTGAGTAGGACAACTACATACAACTGCCATGTTAGGTTCATGACACGTTCCCTGAAGACGATCCTGCAACCCGTCTGGAGATGTCTGGAGGTCTTGGATGGATGTTGTGGAGGATGTCCTCCAGAACTGGGCGTCCTGTTAGAAGATCTTCAGCTCGCCTCTCCAAGATCGACACTGGACGCCAAGTCCTTCCTTGATGCCATTTTTCCAGGTCACACTCCGAACACTCCGAACTTCACAGACTTCACAGACTTCACAGATGTCAGATGCAGTCAGATGCAGTCAGATGCAGTCAGATGCAGTGCATTTATATTTGTTGGTGTTGTTGGTTTCGGAATTTCATCAGTAAGGGTACGTAATGGATCGCAATGGCTGATATGCTTTGAGACGAGAATGCCACACAGTCGCCGTCGATCCAGGTTCTGCTGGTTCAGCTGGCGCCTGTGCACTGCGCATCATCCAAATCACAGATCCTTAGAGGAAAATCTGGAAACCCCAAAAAAAGAAAGACATACAACATAAATCAACATAACATAATAGATAGAAAAAAAAACAATTAAATTAAATCTAACGCATTTTCACTGCAACTATTCCAGAGAGAGAGAGAGAGAGAGATGTAGAAGAACCAGCACCACAAACGAACAAAGGTATGCAACTGTCTAAGTCATTCCGCTGAGGATGTTTACATCCTTGACAACTTTCCGCACTTGAAAACTCTTATTCGAGCGAAGGCCGTCCGGTTCGAGGTGTTTTAAGACTGATCACAGTGCTGATCACTCTGCGGTTTTTTCCATGCTCAGAATGCTCCTTCAGCTGAGAGATTGTCATACACTTCAGACATCTCTGCTAGGAGGCAGACTTCAAGGCCCAACATGGAGGACTGTTGGATAAAGCTGGTGAAGTATGAAAGAACATAATGAACACATGAAAGAATGTCAAAGACATTTGACACACGTTTGACAAACATTTGACAAACATTTGACAAACATTTGACAATCTATATACATTTTATCCAAAAGATATTCAAATGTCTTCGAAAGATGTGAAACATTTCAAATCTTCGGCCACAGGAGGTGCTCGCTGTATTTCAATGTTGACTAGAGATACTTGGCCGCGACAAGCTTGACATAGCATGGCCGCAATTGATCGCAGTTGGCCGTATTTCTTGTCATTTCTCAGCTTGATGTGTGAAAATGCCCAAGTGCACAGAACATGTTGTGTCAAATTGTGTCAACCAGGACTTTTTGGCTCCGTATCTGCTCTCCTCAATCGATAGAGGAGCTGGCATGATTCGAATGCTGAATGAGACTCCAATACAGTACCTGACCTGGGGCAATCATGAAGCTGATCCTTGGTGCAATGCATGTGATCTCATGGACATCTTCATGAAGTCATGGATGCAATGCTTCATGAAGTCATGGATGCAATGCAAGAAGCCCCAAAGTGAGATCCCCAAAGTGGGCTTCTTGTAGATACTGAGGACTGTGTAATGATTTTTGGATACAAACCAATGTTGTGAAAAGGGATATAGAAGGTAAAGCAGAAGCAAGCAAACTACACATATGGCTACCATACAAGCACTCAGTCTTTGAAGACACTTCCATGTGTTTTTTTCTGGCTCGAAGCAATTACATCCTGTTTTCTATGTATTATGTGTATTTATATAAATGTTTTAGGTTGCCCTTATTCTTATGGTAAATATAAACTAAAAGACAATTGATATAAATAGGTATATAATTATATACATTTGTATGAAGTTTTGTCTTTTGCCAATTTGCATGTTTTACATTCCGAGGACTTGTCTCATGAAGATGTCATGTGCAGAGTGGAAGAGTATCAAGGTGTCACTTGGCACACAAAGTGTGGCAAACTCTGATACATTAAAGGTTGGTTGCTGGCCTTGTTTTCTGTGCTACATTAGAGCTTTCTTGGTTGATATTGAGTTCTAGATTCTAGACTAGAGCTCTTTCGTTCCCATGTCCAATGTCCAATCCAGGGTCATCTTTACTGCAACAACAAACAACAGGTCAATGCCAAAAGTCACAGGAGCATCTCCCATATAGGTATCGGGTGAGTTTCCCACAAACTGTTTCCTCTAAATAAGACGTAGGACCCTGACCAAGAGAGCGCTCCTCACTTTCTGCGATGTTTTGTTTCTTCTTTGAGTGGTCGTTTCAAAAAGCATCCACTTGCGCCATCCTTCGCAACAATTAAGGTATGGATCAACAGCAACATGCGCTCCCATGAGTCCTTTGACAAATGTCAATGTCAAACAGAGATGGAGATCATTGACCTGAAATCAAGTACTCAAAGCCGGAGGGTGGGACTTGTTGGTGTGCTGAGCAACGAACCAAATTTGTACAAACCTGGTGCGTTTGGCAGTGCAACCATTGAAGATCCATGGGAGACATTGGCCTACTACAAGAAGCTCTTGGAAAAGGACCATGGTTGCGATTTGGTCCTGCCACTCTGCCACTTATATGAATCTCAAGATGAGATCACTTGCAAAAATTTTGATTTCCCTGTGATCCTATCTGGACATGATCATCATATTGTGGATCGAGTGGTGGATGGCACTCGAATTCTGAAACCTGGTTCTGATGCGCACCATGCCATCCAACTCGACCTCATTTGGGATTCCGCGGATTCACGGCCTCGGATTGAAGCAACTTGCTTTCAAATCTTTCAATTTACGCCTCTTTTCTCCTTTTTTTTCATACTAATTATGTATATTGTAATCGTCCGATTCGGCCAGGATTTTCTGATTGCTGAGTGATGTTCAAGACTGTTCAAGTGAGCCGCCATGAGGTGGAACTGCTGAGAGTGGCCGACTTTGAAGCTGATGCTGTGCTGGCGACCTGATGTGATGAAAGCTTTGAAGGAGTCAACTAACATAACTACTAAGTAGTTACTACATAACTAACATTGTGAGATATTGTGAGTTTGACATATTTTGAACCATTTGGTACCTGCAGCCTGCATACCTGTATCAATCTCAGATACCCAGGCAGACACCGTGAAGGAGGTTTATTCCAATTTGGATCATTTGCGAAACACGCACATCGTCAAGGCGCGGAAGTTGGATTCCGTTGGACTCCGTTGGAGGATATGCTGTAAGATGCTGCGAAAAGGTGCCAAGTGATGAGTTGTCGGACCACCAGGTACCGCCTTCCTACCAACCTTTGAGCTCGATCAACTCAAGAGGTTCCTGTACCTCTGCGGCTCGATTCCTTTGCAGTGAGGCATGGCCAAGCCGTGCTAAGTGAAATTAAGTGAAGCAGTTTAAGGCTGTTTCAGGATGGTTAAGAATTTTTTACAGATTTACTTCAGGAGTGGAATCCTTTGGAATTGTGTACTCTTTGACTGCATTACTCTGAAGTAGCTCAACCTCTCCATGATTTGCCACAGTACTTCCCAGTATCCTGTCAGATACGGTGTGCTCTTAACCTGGACTGCGTAGAGGCCTCCTTCCGTTTGGAACTTCAGTTGTGGTCGTTTCCAGTTGGTTTCCAGTTTCAGAGGGAAGCTGACGACATCCATTTCAGATCATTTCAAAGATCCAAAATGTTTCAAAAATCAGAAAGAACAATCAGATCCAAACAGCTTTGGTTCCAATCATTTGATCACGGCCAGTGGCCAACAGTAGCCACGTCATTGTCAGGAGGCCCCGCACTGTGATTGTGTTCTGATCAACGGTGGCAACTTTCGCGGAGAGCGAGACTACAAGCACGTGACCCACTTATCCCTGGAGGACGACTTTTCCATATTGCAAGATGTTGAAGGCATTTGAGGGAATGTGCAATTGATGAAGATTCGAAGGAATTCCAGGGGCTTTATATGGCTTTATGTCTCTGAAACAAGAGAGAAACAGCAGAATTTCAAGAACCACGTGCAGAGATGTCGGCTAGGATCTCATGTCTGAAATTGATCAGTCGCGAACTTAAGCAAATAGAAGAGAAAGTCACGCGATCACAGTGGATTGAGAGTCCTCAGTCCTCATGGTACTGGACATTTTGCAGCATTTCCTTCACAGAATCGAACAATATTTGGCAATCGAACATGCCAAGAGGAAATTTGGGATATTTTGGGATACTATTTCCTAAATCCAACCGCCTTTCTTGGCATCAATTTGTTGCATCTCCTTCATGACATCAAGGGCTGTCGCCCGGCCCCCGACCCCTGGAATGTGAGTAGAATGAAATTAACATCATGTATATATATATATAATATTATATAATTATATAATCAGATATATGATATGTATATGTATGAAGTCATAGAATCACATATGATATGTATACACACATTGGAAACACTGGAAACACGAATGTACACTCTTGGCGCTGAGGGTGGCCGCCTTGTAACTATATTGTCTAAACATGGCGCCGAGGGTGATTGCCTTGTACATATAATTTCATAGGTACAATATATGTATATACACATATTATATTTATATATACATTTATATACACATTTGCAGGCATATATTATATAAAGTATATAATATATATATATATATGTACATATACATATATACATATATATATAGAGAGAGAGAGAGAACAACGAACTTGTGGTTGGAAATCGTCGTTTCCTTGCCTTCAATAATCCCGTCAATGCCTGGTTTTGAGTGCGTGCTTGGGTTTGGGCATGTATAACCTGTACGTCCACAAAAAAAGGAATTGCGAATTGAACACCTAATTTGTTTCTGAATTTCGATTCTGTTTCAACCAAAAAGCGTTCGATCCTACAAAACGTCCCTGTCTAGTGAATCCCAACCCTTTCCCATTCCACGAGCGCTTGCATCACAACGTTCACTCCCACGAACAGCAAGCGGGGATATATGTCCAGGGGCAAAGGTGCTGCGCGGCAGCGTGCTGCGCAAAGCTTCCCTTCGTGGCCAGCAAAGGCGATCCCTGACGCTTTAGAGTTGACCAAAAAACTTAAAAACAACTATCCAAATCAAATAATTAGCAAATGGCTGGACATGTTATCCCTGCCCCCCGGCCCAGTGCCAGTCCAGACGGTGGATAGCCGGCTCCGACAGCAGCGCCGCATCACCTCACCATCCTTACCATCCTTGTATCATGCTGACATCATCCTTCTCATCCTCATCGTCCTTGTTCCTATCATTTCCTATCCTCATCCTCTTCTGCACCATCGTCATCGCCATCGCCATCGTCATCGTCATCGTCATCATCATCATCATCATCACCACCGAAAAAACATTAGGGCAGCCATGCTTTGCAAAGATGCAACAACTTGCCATTCTCTTTCCAAAAGGAGGCAGCGCTGAATGAATTCCGCTGTGTAGCAGGCCCGGAGTTTTCCCCTTATTTTTGAAACTAGAACTAATGTGAACACTTTGCGTGCCCATTGTCCAGGATTCAGAACTTGTACTTCAAATTCCCTCCAGCGGAACCTACCTTTCGTCCAGCCCTGTCAAGTTTACAGTGCAGGCTCTCACAAAAGTCCAATATTACAGCCACAATGTAATCTAGAATATGGTATTTCGGCTGGATGGTGTGGAAAAACCACATGTATGCCAGTGCGGTGTGCCCATCCTACAACATACTTTAGCGCTTTAGCAAAAATTTTGGGTTGGGGAAAAAAATATCTTTGAATTGAAATTCACCCAAGGTCGGACATCCCCCAACCATCATCCACCAATTTTTCAATCGGCAGTAAATCGCCATGCCAGTCAGCACGGACGCAGCACCAGAGCTATAAACATGAAAAAACTGTTTTCACGACAGTACCATATTTAAAACAATGTTGGGGTCTGCCAGTTGCTTGGTTTCGCACTTCTTTTCCATGCATTCTCCTTGTTTCAGGGCGGGGTCGGCGGATTTTTGCAATCTCTTGCACATAGTCTTTTGGTTTTCCGCGTTAATTGCCACATTCTTCCAAACATATGAAATTCTCATATTCTCACGCATTTTCCGCCTAGATCCCAATTTTTTAAGATCTTCGGGTTTATGCAAGGTCCGTGGAGATTGTTGTGGCCAATCTGCCCGGATGGGTCTTGAAGAATGGCCTGCGAGAAACCTGGGGCGTGGTCGGCGGGGCGTGGATGCAGCATGATGATCAGGTGGAGGCACTTGGCATCCAGTGGATACTGTGTGGTTCCGTATCAAATTCTTGAAACAGGAAAATATGCGCGCAACAGTTGCTGAAACTGATTGATAAACAAGTTGAGTAAATTTCAAATTTTTGAAACAAAGGTTGGACCTTGCCGACAGTGATTCAGGTGAACTCCCATGGAGAGATCACAGCCATCGGCGGTAGTGTACTGAAGCTCCAGCACATCTACCGGGTTGGCTCCACGAGGATTTCAAACATGGCAAAGTCGTGGAACGCCATTTCCAGAACGATTAAAGTGATGAAATTTGTTCCAAGTTGCTGTGATTAACAGTGATTAATAGTTCGTTAACTGGAAAACGTGTCCGACTGAACACATGTCATTTGCACCATTTTGCAGGAGATTTGGGATCCAGCTCATCCCAAGTGTGGCGAATTATTGGAAAGAGAAGCCTGAGCTGAAACCGAACCCTGAATCTGGAATTCCAGTGCTCTTTGTCTGAAAAGATTGAAAAGTATCACCAGCTCTTGAGTCATTTGTCCAACATAAGAAGTCAAAGTGGATCGCTGTGTGAGGCATTCGCTTCTGCTACACTTCTGGGCCGAAAAGGTTTGGATTCGAATTTGGGCCTACTTGGATCAGGACAACGATGGTCGGATCGATTCAGAGGAAATCAAGGCGCATTTTTCGCAGCTGGTCACTTAGATTTGTCAAGGTCGAACCGCCTTTAGGGTCAGTGGTCGAATCCTAAACTTGTGGACATTGACATGTGACATGATAATTATATATAATTATATTAAATATAATGCTTTTATGTTCTGATATGTACTGCAAAAATGCGATTGGCATGATGGGTGTTGACAGCAAACCAGTTCCATCATGTGGACCTCGCCAGGCACTGGACAGGTCAGGTGCTCAGAGTGCTTTGTTGTGTAACAAAATGCATCTGGACTGCGACAGCCGCCCTTGAACTTGAGGTCTGGACGTGGCGAGCTGAACCATGGTGATACTTGCTAGCATTTGCTAGCATAGCAGAACTGTTGTGTTTTGCTTCAAATGCCTGGTCTGTGCGAAAGGTGAAAACATGTGAAAACCACTTTGGGTGTGGTTGCCACACAAGCAGGACATGTCAAGAAATTAAGGACATCATGTGTGCTGTCAAGAGCGTTGCTCAAATGGAAACCTTCGAGGGCGAGTATACCCTGACTGACTTAGTCATGAAGGTCGGATTTAGATGAGATTGAAGAGATTGGTTATCTAGTTGGCAACCTTGGTGAGGAATATATCATCATTCGATATCATTCTATGTCATTCTCATCCCTTATCCAGTCATATCCAGTCTAGGTAATGTATGATTTTCCTCCTTTCTTTTGTTGCAGGTGGCTGGCCAGCGTGGTGACGGCACTCTGACTTTGAAAGAGATGAATCGCCGACGGCGCATGCGCCGCAGGCAACTGCGAATGGCCAGGACCCTGAAATCGGAAAATCGGCTGAATGAAACAAAGGCCTGTCCAAATCCTGAGACCCTTTCGATGCCTCCCGAAAGCAACTCGAAGTGCGACTCAAAATTCTTTTTTGCTTTGCACAGTGGACCTCAAGATGTGTGGCTACTGGCCTTTCAGGACCCGGGAGTGCAACTTTCCATGTGAGCTTTTGCCAGATGCTGATGTACAAGATCAGCAGCAAAATCTGTGACCAGAGATCACTGTGGCTGGTGGGTCTCACAATTTTGAGCCCAACTGGTCACAGACTGTACCAAGAGATGTAGAGATGTAAACATCAGCAACGCCACTGCTGCACAAAGTTGCAAACCGGCACCAGAACACTTGGATAGCCGAGTGGCAGGAGCTGTAAAACGTTTAAACATCGAAAGCAAAACATGGGGCATTTCTGTCCTGGCCCCCGTGGGTGTGTTGCGTGTACATGTGGACGCTACAGGATCCAGAGATCAACTGAAACCCACTGCTACTGCAGACGGATCTGTTTGCACAATGTGTGAGCTGTTCTGTGTTGGCTCAGAAAAGTAGACATCTGACAGCTCCACTTGCTGAAGAAAGCTCGCAGGAAATGATGCATGGTCCATTTGGCGGGTCACGAAATCCACCAACATTGCTTTTGGGACTTTTCGAAAACCTTGAGGCAAAGTGCCCCAAACCGAACGAACTCTGCAGGATTCACCAAGTCTTTTGAAACTGCGCCATGCAGCCGCCACAGAAAGATTACATGGGCTTTGACGATGACAGTGACGAGGACTCTTTTTAAGCGATGCAATTGGCGTGTCCGGAAAGTCAAACACAGAGCACATAAATTGCAAAATTACAGAAATAAAAAGAAGTCTTGTCAACTTCTGCTGAATCTGGAAACTAGGAAAGAACAACAGGTCTTGCGGTGTGTCACATGGGAGGAGACAGACTTGCAAGGGCGCTCTTGCTGCGGTGCGGCCTATGAAGAAACAGACCAGACGCAGACTCGCTTCTCAAACATAGGCAGATTGCATCACATTTTCTGCTCACTGAAGCATCTCTGAAATATTTCTGAAAGTACTTAGGCTGCGCTGTCACTGTTCTGAACATTTCTGAACTGTTGGACTATGTTGGACTAATTATGCTGGACTATGACGTATGGCTGCTGACATGGCACCTCACTACGTGACGTATGTCTGACATGTCACGAAGAACTTCGTAGAACTTGCAGGTTTGATTGGCGAAACGAGTCACGACGGCGCGGAGCACGTCACGGACGAGGTCTTCAACGCGGCGTCGCATCTTTTCGGGGGCCTGCTCTCAGTGCTGGGCCGAGGCCTCAGAGTTGGAACAAACGGTAGCAGCTCAGAAAGTCCTTTGGATCCGGCAGGTTGCCTTTGAGAGGTTAAGATGATTTAAGATGGTTAATTAAGTTCAAATGAGCGCAGAAGTTGCGCTGGCTTTGGCTCTCTTTACTTCATGCCTTTGATGTTTCTGCAGAAATGATTTGTGAGTTTAATTGAGTTTAATTGAGTTTATGTTCCATTGAGGTTCAACCATCCTCATTACTGGGGCAGCAGCGAAGTCCAATCCATGGGGGGTGGTATCGTCATCCTGGCATGACTTGATGACCAAAGCCTTCACGAGTCTTCAGCTTGCAGAACTGAAATGTGCCAAGTGTGCCAAGGTTTTCGATCTATGGAGCTTCGCTGATGTTTTTGTTCTTTGCCAGTTTTGCGTGCCCCAGATGTACAAACAGTGAACAAAACAGTGAACAAGCGGCCTTGACAGTGCTTGACGGATTTGATTCATTGCCTGAGGCATCATGGAATCAAAGGTTCCAAGCGACTGATGGATGTACTGCGAACTCTGGACTATGTGGCAATCTATTTCCTCATTCCAGGGACAATGATGCCAGCTGGGATCCCCAGCTTTGACCGGTGAGAGATGCAGTGCGAATACTGTCCTCAAATCTGCTGAGTGGGTTGTGTCGGGGGGTATTCAAAGGAGGCCTGCCCTTTAAACCTTTTCAATCCAACCATTGTTGATATTGATAATATGGTTGTTGTGGCCGTCAGCTCAAAGAAACTTTCCTAAGAGGTTGGCCTTTCATGGCCTTCATGTCACGTCATGCCACGTCATGCCACTTCCATGCCACTTATCTGACGGGGGCGCCATACATTGTCTGCCCGGTGAAAAACTCCACCTGAGACATCGATCTGCATTTGCGCCGTCGCAGTAGGGAGTGTCATGAGTGTTTGGGTTTGATGTAGCATCTGATATCATCTGATATCATCTCATTATATCTGCTTGTGTTTGGAATTATTATTTATATTATTTGGATGTAATCTATTTGGATATAATAAATGTGGATATCTGTTTTTTAGCTGATGTTTTATCTGAGGTGTGCTTCGTGTGTCTGCACGACTCTTGGATCGGCTGGGTCTTTTTCGGCACCAGCTTCGGCCTGGCCATGGTGGGCGCCAGGATCTCAACACATCGCAGGTCACGGGAAGTCACCCTCCAGCTGTGCAATTTCTGGGAGATCTCTATTAGATCTCTATTAAACTCTATAAATATCTGGATAATATCTGGATAATTCTGGATATTGGTGTAGAATGGTATCAATAACCAGTACCGACGTATTCATAGTTGTTGCACGGTCCTGCAAAGTATCAGTGATTAATATGATTAATGACGCTTGGGTCTCGTGGTCCTCACAAGTCAAAGTTGAGTAAGTTGAGGTGTGGTTCCAAGCTGCTTGCCCCTTGGAATTTCCCATGTGGGCCAGCATGACAATGTATGCCCGGAGCCTAAACTACGGGATTCAAAGAGATCACCAGAGGTCAGAAAGATTCAGAAAGGACGTAAAGTGTAAAGATTTAAGCGCCAAAAAAAACAATTTACAAAATCCTAAGGAAATTCTAGAAATCCTATGTCATAATTGTCATAATTGTCATAATATGTCATAAAGTAAATCGAAGAAATCGAACGATGCCGTGATGGCCGTGATGGCCGCGGTGGTTTCGCCCAGGTAACGCTCGGGTGGTTCGGGCTGTTCCTTTCTATTCCCGCCTATCACTGCATTCAATTTGGAGGACACACAACCGAACACACGATGTCATGAACCAAAATGATACGTAGTATAATAGTGTATATAGATATAATATATATATAATATATATATATATATATATATACACATTTATCATTTATGTATCAAAAACTATCAGATGCTCTCAGTACATATCATGACTGTCCACGCATGTCCATGTGGATGATGACGATGACTGGAGGAGCACTGCTGCTTCTCTTTGGGGGTATCGCTTACACCCTGGGTGGTCTGATCTTCGCCCTACAGCGTTTGCTCCTTATGTTGGGAATACGAGACCAAGATAGACAAAGAGACACTAAGAAACCAAAGGCAAGACGTTCAAACACAATATACATAATATACCGTGTTTCTCAGGTGTTCCAGATTGTTTTTTAAACAGCACAGACCACTAGGGCCCTAATAGGTGCAGGCCTAATCTTTGACAGCTATTGTTCCAGGTATTGTTCCAGCTATTGTTCTGTCTCGAGGTCCGAATCCAATTCCTGGGAAATTTGGCTTCCATGAGATATGGCACGTACCTTGGCAGCACTTGGCAGCAACTGGCCTGTTGAACTTGGGATTTGTGTCTTAATGATTCTCAATTATTCTTCTTGTACATTTCTTGATAGGCAAACACTTTTTGAAGATCTTCGTTTTTGAAATGACTCTGGCTGTGCAGGTCTTTGTCCTGATGGGAGCTGCTTTCCACTATTGTACACTCTTTTTCTACGTCTTCCCAACAATGGAAGACGCACCCGTCCGAAGTGCCAGTTGAGTCAGTTGACCGAGAGGTGAGGGTTGACCGAGAGTCGCGTGCAGAGTCGACAAAGTCCTTCTCACGGTGCCACCAGGGCCCTCCACAAAACTGCGTCTAATGCCTCCATCGAAAATACAAGCGCCACCACTTTGTCGAATTTGTCACTGTCTGGCTGCAACAGATTTCATGCAACTAATGAAAACTAATGTCCATTAATGTCCTGTCCCTAAACATGTCAAAGGATGTTAAAGGACAGATTTTGGTGATTTTTGGGTGTTTCGCAAAGACGTTTTCCAGGGTATATGGCTGGCATATGGCATGGTAGAAAAGACAGCGATGCCGTGGCCGTTGGGCCGTGCAGTGGGGGAGGCGTGCTGCACGAAGCGCCGTGACGGGCCGTGACGGTCCGGCCGTGATGTGACGGCTGGGGAATCGGCGGCGCCATGGGAAACATCCTGGAACCTCAATGTGGCCAAGGCCCGAGATATCCCGAGATGGCCCGAGATTCGTCTCACATTGTTCGACCCGTTGTTCAACACATTGTGGGAATATGGGCTGGATACAGGAAATGTATGTGAGTGGATATTGTCAGCAACTGGAATGAAAAGGGGAGTCTCGTGCAGAACAAAGAAGAACATCCATCAACTGTTCAAGAATCAACTGAGTCAACATCTTTTTTTGACATTTTTTTCACGTGTTGAAATGAAGCAAAGCAAAGATGTTTTTCAAGGCATGGTGACGAGTTTTTCAATTGTTTTCATGTTCGCGAGTCGCCACGAGTGGCCACAAGTCGCTTGCTCTCAGGCCGCCTGCTGGGTGACGGAGAGGCATCCCTCGGCTCCAGGCATGGGAAAAGTTTCAACACAATCTTCAAAGCAATCTTCAAAAGAGTTCAAAACAGTTCTTAAAACATCACATATCATTAAATCATGTTCAATCTAGACACTTTGTTTCGGAAATTCTTTAGTTCGTGATAGTTCATGCATCTCTCCCGTGCTTTATTTCACTTTTCTGATTCCAGCAGGTACCAAACTGATATGTTTCCGCGGAAGCTGGGAGAAGGGCAGTTCTCCAAAGCTTATGTTTGCTGGAACAAGAACAAGTCATCCCAGTGCTACGCATTGAAGGCAGGGGACTCAGGAGTCGAAACAGAAACAGAAACTTGTCCAGTGTGAAACAGTGCGTTTGAGCCATTTTGAGCCGCCATAAACTACACACCAGATATCTGAAGATTGAACTGTCATGAACTGTCGGAATGTTTGAACTGATGGTGTTGATTGACAAGTCAACTAGCAGCAGCATGTTCATGTTAGCAATGTGCCAAGGTCTTTGTTGCAGCAAGTGAAGGCGCAGATCATGCAACAAATGTCATTTGGCAGCACAAGATACATCCTATTGAATACGCACATCCCTTGATATAGAGTATCCTTTAACATCCTGTGGCATTTCTGACTTGGCATCCAAGGAAATTCGGGTTCTGCATGCCTTGGGTGCAATCCTCAGCATCCCAGATGAGTTTCCATGAGACTTGATGGAATCATGTGGAATCATGTGGAATCATGTGGAATCATAGAAACATCATCCAGAAATATCATGAAATATCTAGAATCTGATTTGATGCTTTTCATTGAGGCCAACATCCCAGAATTATTCGACTCATAGACGTCGACAACCAGGCGCTGGGTTCCTATGGGTTCCTGTTGTGGATGTGTTATGACGTGTTAGTCCTGGGATGTCCTGGGATAGAAGCACTCTGTCAGGACCCCCGAAACATGCGGCTAGTGCTAGAGCTTTGTGAAGGCCGAGCCCTCAAGTGGCAAAGGGCAACATGTGCTTTCGACATCCACCTTAATTAACAGCAATCTTGAGATTTCAATAGATTTCAGACATTTCCAGATTTTCCAGACCCAATGCAGAACTTGCAATGAGCTTTCCCTTTTTATCGCCAGATTGCCATGTTTTTTTCTACCCAGGAGGCCAACTTTTTGATCGCCTGGTGTCTCTTGGCCGATACAAGGCGCCGCACTGCCACGATGCACCATGCACCGATATGCACCGCCGACAGTGCCTGAAACTGTGATCCGGGATGGGCGCGAGGAAGCGAAAGCTGCGTGTGTTGCGCAAGAGATTTTGGAGGTCACTGGTAGATCACTTGATGGTAGGTTGATGGATGTTGATGGATGTTGATGGTAGTTGGGCATCGTTAGTGCTTCTTTTATCTTCTTTTGCTTCTTTGATGTTCTTGGAGATTGTGTTTTAACGTTTTTTCAACAGTGGCTTTCATCAACCGGCTTCCTGCCAGGCAGTGGCCTACATGCACGGCAAGGGAATCATGCATCGAGCCAACAGCTGAGAATGTAAGCAGTCTGCAAAGTGTGATAAAGCTGGGTCAATTCTCGAAGATCAATCCAACCGATTCATATCCGATTCATGTTTTTGCAGACACTTAGACTCAAAACCAAATCAGCCGATAATCAGCCTGCAAAAATTGCATTGACATCCGTTTCCATGGCCATTTTGATGCCATTGCCGGCATTGCTTCTCTTCTTGCCGGGCCTTGATGCTCTACGGGGGCACCAGGATTTGGCGGCAGAACAGAACAGCAGCCTTTGGCCGTGGGGGGGAAACTGTCGCACTTCCAAGTGCAGTGGCAGACCCGTCTATTTAGAGTCGGAATTCGTTTCAGTGAAAAATTGCCAGGTGAAAAAAAATGAGATTTTGATTTTGGGAGACAATGTTTTGTATACGAAGGAAAATATGTTTTGTGAGGAGACTTGTGATGTGGAGCTGAAGTATCCCGCACAAAAGGTGACAGACGTTCTTGTGAGGAGGAGGAGCGGGCGAGGTGATCAGATGTGTTACCTGCCACGAGGGGGCAAAAAAGATCTTTGTCAGAACAAGTATTGTTGTGCTAAGTGCAGTGGCCAAAAGGTTATGGTCCCTGGAGACTTGGGAAAAGATGGAAAAGTTACCCTGACAAGATGCCGGGTGAATTCTGCTTTCAAGGTGATGGGAAGGAAGGGTATGATGTGTGACGAGATTTGTGATGTGAAGCTGAATCCAGCACAAAGCGTCCCTGTTCGTCTACAGAGGGAGAGCGGTTTCCAGCGTTGTCAGCTGCGACATGACAAAAACAAAGGTCTTTCTCAAAAGCAGTCGACGGCGTTCAACTCCCCAGTGGAAGAGATTGGCATGTGGTTCATTGAACAAATTGAAACTAGAGCTCTGAAACTGGTGGTGGATCGCAAGGAGAAGCACCTGCCATTGCTGAAAGGAGACACAGTGGAGGCTTTCCTGGAAAAAATGCAAGAGACCATGGATCAAGAGATGAACAAACATGGCTATAGCCGAGAGATCACAGCAGAACATGTGGTGATTATTGGAGATCTCTATGGCCAGCTCTTCACCCTCATTGCTTTTCTGAACGAAATCAAGGAGCACTACGCGGACAAAGGTTTCAAAACCCTTGATGAATCATCCTTTCTCTTCTGTGATCCGAGCATCCAGTACGTCTTCCTCGGCAACTATGTGCAATGGGGTGAAAGTAGCGTCGAAGTGCTGTTGCTTCTGCTGGCCTACAAGGCCAGGCTTGCCAAGTCATGTGATTCTGGATACAAAGATAGACCGTATAAGTAACCAGTTGGAGGGGCAACAGCTTAGCAGAGTCTGACTACGTGATGCAGATCTTCGAGATCTGTCTGTTTCTAGTTTCTAGAGTTCTGATAGTTCTGTTTTTGACTCGAACATTCCAAAATCCCTGTTCTAGTTTCCTCAATTGACCCTATGATCTTGAAATCTGAGACTATCAGTTTGCAAATTTCCTTTTCTATGTTTCCGAAACTCAGTTGCTGAACGAAGAAATTGAAGTGTTCGTTCAAACCTGACCATTTGCAGTTTCCCAGCTTGATTGACTATTCGCTGAATTCTTTCACATTCAGCCTGTTCCAGCCTGTTCCCCTTTCAGGCACGATGCCCTCAAAGCCTGATCCTTTTGCAAGGCAGCGAGGAAGGTCAGACTTGGTGGGGTGATGTTTTTTTGGATGAGCTGGAGTACAAAGGACACCGTAAACAAGCCGGCGACTTGAAAAGACTGGTGCGAAGTTTGCCCTATGTTGCCGTAGCACCCAAGAAGTTCATGTGCATGCATGGCGGCATCACTCCACAGTTCGCAATGAAGTGCCGGGACAAAGCTGGTCGCTTCGATAAATGTCTTGACAGAGACATTGGCAAGGAGACCATTTGGCCTGATCCATTCAATGGCATGGGCTGGAAAAAGGGAATCGCAAGAGCCAGCGGTGCCACCAAGCCTGTTGTCTACAATTTTGGGATGGACATTGCAATGGACTTCCTGAAATCCAATCGCCTGAGTAAAATCTTCCGCAGCCATGAACATTGGCACTCAGGCTTCTATGAACTCGAGAGGGACAAGTACTCTGTGATCACACTCACCTCTGCTCCAGACCCAAAGATTTCCTATTGCCCAAGCAACAGCCCTCCATGGATGGTAAATGTCACACAATTTGCGCTGCCAAAACCAAATGAAGGTGCCATTGCATTCATCGACAGCACTGACTCGAAGGTCACTTGGACACCCGTGACCATGTCACTACTGACCGCCAAAATCAAAGCTGAACAGCTTGTCCCGGGAGCCAGATGCGACCATTCCTAGGATGGCCCCCGAAAATTTGGGTCATAAGGCCCCGCGCGTGATTAGGCTCGGTTGAGAGATCGGCAGCGTTCGAACGATGCAAAATGATGCAAATTGATGCAAAATGATGCAAATAAAGCCGTGTAGGTCATTGATTGCTGATGTTCTTGGTACTGATGTTCGTGTAGATTGGCTCCCAAGACGGAAATACTTGGAACATCTTGGAACTCAAGCTCTGTGGTTGATGTACACTGAGAAGATCTTATATTCGGAGTGGAAGTTTGAATTTGGCTGGCTTCACGCACGCCAGTGTCCAAATCAGAGATCTACAAGCGTGGCCAAGGACCTCAAACCAGAGAACATTCTCATGGTCTCACCGGATAGCGACATCAACATCAAGGACTGACACCCGATCCAAGTATATCGGGAAGTATATGCTGAGTACTATGACTTAAAAGATCTTCAAAGTATGCAGGAGCTGGACTTCAAACCATCTCCACAATAATCCTTGCCGATGCCGATGTCTCAGCCAGGTGTGCGACTTTGGCATTGCCAAAATGGTCGACCCGTTGGACAAGATTGTGATCCCTGACCAGGCAACATGCTCTTCACGTCTGTCTCCCTGCCTATGTACATATTGGCAAATTGGCATGATGTCTTTGCAGTACTCGCACATGTGCATAGCTGCATATACCTGTACATGTCATTACATGTCTACAGTCCACACTGTGTAAACATGCACATACATATTCCCCAGAGATGGGGGAGAGAGAGAGAGAGAGAGACACAAAATCGAGCATGTACATCAAATTATACTTGCACGTCCGCCGCAGTGACTGGAGTCTTTGAAACTTAGAGGAACTTGTGGAGCAGTCAGAAGTAGCTAATGTTTATCAATTCTTGAAAGGTGTTTAGGATGTGTGTCGACCTTACGACTTTCTGAGAGAAAAGACCTGCCAGGTGATCCAAAGATGGAGGAAGCCGCCTCCCCGTGCCACATCCTTCAAGGGATCGGACTTCTACTTGGCTCCAGAGATGATACGACAAGAAGAGTGAGCCCTGAGAAACGATTTCTCGGGCAAACGTGTCAGAACTGCCTCATGCGGCCAGGTATGGCCCTGAAATTGATATTTGGGCCTTGGGTGTGACCACCTACTCATTGCATCGGCCTCAATGCAAACGGAACGAAACTGGGGATCTAAAAGGCATTAAAAGGCATTAGGCATAGGCATAGGAACGCCAAAACCATAGAAAACTGAGCAATGAGATTGCAGGAGGATCTGATAGGATTGGAGTGGATTCAGTGGATCCCAAGCTTCAGAAATCTTCATCCGATCCATCCCTTGGGGCATCCCGGGCAGCCGGATGCAGCCGGTATCTTGTGTATCTCGTGTTGTGTCGTATAACGTCAAAGTCGTGTCGTGTCGTGTCGTCGTGTCAAGGATCTGCGGTTCATTGCCGTTTGTCGGCGATGATGGTGTTGAAGACCTTCGAGGCACAGATGCAGAAGTAGCAGAAGATGCAGAAGTCGAAGTGTGCAGAGTCTTCGGGACCTTGGGGCCTAGGGATTTCCAAGTTTTTCTTCATCTTTGTTCTTTCCATTTCTTTCCTCTTTGCCTTTCGAATTTCATCTTTTCTAAGTTTATCTAATTTGTTTCCATTTCTTTCCATTTCTTTACATTTGCTGTAATTGGACTGTTGCCCAACTATCCGAGACTTTTGCTGCTTACAGCTTGCAGGGCTTGCAAGGCTTGCAGCTCCTGTTTTTCTTTCAGTTGGTGGCGCCAGGGACCTACCGCAAAATCGTGAATCGAGAAATTCACTTTGAGGGAGAGGCCCTGTTCGGAAAACTTTGGATACGTTTGGACATGTTTACACACTATATTGGATACTGCCTTCAGATATCGTACCTTCTAGATCCAATTGGAACTTGACTACCTAAACGATATTGGAACATCGAGGGAACTGGGCCGGTTTCATCATGTCGCACCATATCTCCTCAATTTTCTTTATAATTCATCGTTTTCTCACAGATTTGGTGAGATTCCGTGAGATTCCGTGAAGCCCAGTATCTGGCAGCAGAACCAGCGGTTCGGAGGCTTGGGATGAAGCCTCCCAGATGGCCCCAGCCTTGGCAGTCCGCAGTTGCCCTGCATTGCCCTGCATTGCCCACGTTGGCCCCGCACATTCCAGCACCTTCCAGCACCTTCCAGCACCTTGCAAGACAAAGATATTCAGAGACAATGAATGATATGATGATGATATGACTACACAGAGATTGGACAGAAATTTTGCAGATATGATGATAGAACTGCACTGTACCGCAGATATTCCCAACATTTCCCAACTACATCATGATATGACCTGCAGAGCATGGTAAAGCATGGCGCCAGGTTAGAGATTTCATTTTGCAGATGCTCTGCATAGATCCATCTCAGCGACTCACCGCAAGAAAGGTCAGCACCTCATGTCGTTCAGAAAGAGTTCCTCTGGAGATTCAAAGGATTCAACACGATCAACACGATCAACACGATCAACACATGAAGCTGTGGTGGATGTGAGCCGTCAAAAGGATCACAAAAACTTTGACGTTTCCTCAAGTAAAGGAACCCGCAAGCCATCACAAGCCCCATAGTCAACACAGGGAAATGAAAACATGAAATGAAATGAATGGAAAGACAGGGGAACGGAAACGTCGACATGTCCAACGGCATGTAACGTTTGTATCTTTGTCGAATTTTGTCGATGGTCCAAGGCTTTGGAGCATAATTGGGTGAAGGCTGCAGACTTCTCTGAAAGTGACGATGACGTCGATGACGCCGATGACGTCGACGATGATCGGTCAGATCGCTCAGATCGTTCCGATTCTTCCCTCGTTATTGATGAATTAGACGATGAAGGAGGCCCACCACCCGGCTGCATGTCGAAAAATGTCGAAAAGCTGGGACATGCTGAGACGTTACATGCCGCGCTGGAGCCTGTTTCGATGTGGCTGATGTGAGTTTTTGCATGTGCTAGTTGGTCTGGAAGTGGTAACAGATTCTGATGGTCCTGCATCTGAAATCTTTATCTGCGTTTCATCTTGTGATCCTTCTCTGGATATTTTTATCATGTGCGCTGAAGAGATGCAGTACTCAGTGGTCGTTGTAATTGCTGATGAGACCATTTTTTATGATGTCTTAGCATGAGTATTGAAACTGTAATTGTTGCATGCCGCTCATTTGAATGCAAATGGCCTTGCTCTGCGAGTGGATCTCTTTCCAATGAAGCCTTTGCTTGTTCAGAGATCTTGGAAGATGTCAAGGCTATGACGGCTATGATATACTATGATCATGTTTGATGCAGCTCGGAGATGCTCAGAGCACTTCTTGAAAATGACTGTAGCCTAGAAGGATGAGAACTCGAGCAGAATAACGGTAGTTAAACATAACCCAAGCAGCCTCCAGCATCTAGAGATGTGACCTCCACTGAGACTGGCAGAGAGTTTTTCTTGGAATCAATGAAGTTGACGAGAAGAGAAAGGACAACCGATGTGTGTATTACGTAGAATAAATGTCTGAACATGTGGTATGAATTGGTATGATTTTGTTTGGGCTGTTTTTGTTTGGCTTGGCCGCTATGGGAAGTTGAGCATGTCGCAGCGCAAAGCAGTTTACGCTGCTCGCTTTCTCAGGCTTTTGCTGCAAGCAGTTTAGTTGTGCCGTTTAGTATTCAACATCTTCAAAGCTGGAAGTCTCCATGAGACAAGAATCAAAGCAATAGGACTTACACTGCCAAATTCGCCTGTCCCAAAAGTCCTTAAGCAGTTTTGGAGCAATTTTTATTCAAGTCAATGAAAAAAAACAATGAGGTTTCGTACAATTCGGCAGCTCCTTACGGCTTGTGGAGGCCGCCCAGTTGGACCAAGCGGCTCTTGCTGCGAGAGAAGCCTCGGGACCTCACAGGTTCTGCAGTGCATCGACTGTTTTTCTTCAGTTTGTCCTTCGCTCCATGGCATGACATGTAAGGTTTGTTACATGGTTTGCATGTTTGCATATGTTTGCATGTTATGTTTGCATGTGTTTGCATATGCTTGCGTATGTTTCAATGACGTGGGTTGTGTTTCTACACAGTTTGTCCATGAGTTGTTCTGAGTTTATGCAATCTGCGTGGTAAAATCTCACCAAGGACATCTAAAATTTCTAGAGACAACTGTCTTCCCGGAGGCCCCTTTGAAAATCCAGTGCGACGCTGGGTGAGACTGCGAGAGAAGGCGGCTTTTAGTGTGAATGGCTTAAAACATTTTAAAAACCATGTCACGTCTTTTTTCAGTTTCAAAGAACATGTGGCACATGAGTTTGAGCCGTTTGAGTCCAAACCCAAAGCCCCTTTGGGCCAAATCCTTCACCTAGCGCCACCGATGGCTGTTTGTCATTTTCATGTGATTTTCATGTGGTGCCCTGGTGAAAGTATCTGTCAAACTCACGCGTTGGGACGCGTTGGGACGCACGTTGCCACGTTGCCACGTCGCTAGGCGCGGCAGTTCGCAGAGCTGCCACCGCCGCGGAAGGTGCCGGTGCCGAAGCCCGCCAGGCGACCCTTCCTGCAGGCGCCGTTGGAAATTCCATGATGACAGATGACAGATGCACATGAAGATGGTAAGAAGGTGTAAAAAGATGGTAAGACATCACGAAACATGAATGTAAGACAGAACTGACTAAGATGATCGATATCAATATATAATATATAGATGTTGTTTTTAAACGATACATATATGAAAAACACGTTTAACAATCTATTCATAGATGTAGAGGAGATTCGAAGATCTCAAACAGGATTATCTTACATGAATTTCCAGTTGCTGATTACTCTATATGCTCGTTGGATTACCAAGTTAATATTGTTTTCCCAATGATTGGGATACATACAGGTTGGACTGCTAACCTTCAACTACTAGAAGCAGACACCTGGCTCATATGAATTGGTTTTGGATGTGATGATAAATCAAATTTACCAAAAATGGCATCACAGTAGCACCATCTCTTCATCAACTGGGAAACCCTAAATGTCTTGGCAAACAATCGTAGAACTTGGGCCAGCTCTTTTAAAATTCAGATGTTCGAAACAAAAAACTGTGTTGTGAGTAGCCGCGGTGATTTCCGGTGCATCGAGTTATTGTCTCACAATTTCAGTTTGTCACTGGGTTCCTCCCCATGTCACGAAAGGTAGCTCCAGAGGGGCTACCTTGAGTTTTACTTTACGAAGTAAAGGGGAGGGCGGCCAGCCCCGTTACCTGATTCTTCAGGAGATTGCTAGTCATTTTAGTACCCCCC
>Ga0126342_10001006_pt1 | contig 36719 bp, 44 predicted proteins | sample Cyp1metagenome_FD_92528 | JGI IMG/M metagenome (GOLD analysis project Ga0126342, IMG submission 92528) | Coral microbial communities from Lord Howe Island, Old Settlement Bay, Australia - Cyphastrea 1 metagenome | ecosystem: Host-associated > Invertebrates > Cnidaria > Coral ... | reverse complement strand
TACAGGATGGGGCCCCCCAGTTATAAGTTGGTTTATAAACCCCATTAACCATAGTTATCTATAGTTATATCTACCATAAACCATAGTTAAGCCATTTATAAACCAACTTAGCTATCTTGGGGGGCCCCATCCTGTATCACTGTGGCTTCTGTTTGGGCAATGCCCACGCGGCTCACGACCCCCCAAGGTCTTCGTCTTTGATGGCCCGCCACCCGCGCTGAAGCCGCCCGGAAGCGATTCCATGGTGATTCAATGGTGACTTAATGATTGGAACCCATACTGGAAATGTGGATTTAATGTCGATGTCCAGTTTCCTGGAGGCTAGGTGCCTATTCTTCCAGTGATGTTTGTTGGTTTGTTAATCCCGATTATGTATATATATATAACTATGGATTGCTCTACCATAAAACCTGAGTGAATTTTCAGCTATTTTTGCCAACTTAGCGCTCACATGCGCTCACAAACTGGGACATCAGTGAATCAGTTTTCTTGAGGGTAAACAGACAAACAAAAGAAACTACAGTGACCTTTACATGCAACATGTTGGCATCAACATCAATGGTGCTACCAAAAAATCTGGTCATGGCTATTGACAGCAGGGATTTTGCAGAAATGTGCATCAGAATTTTAGGCCATCCCGCTTGGTTCAATCATCCCGGATTTGCGGGGGTAAATCCTCTGGTAATTTAACGTAACTGATGGGAAAATCACCATGTTTAATGGGTAAATCCACTATTTCAATGGCCATTTTCAATAGCAAACTGTTGACATAACCAGAGGGTAAATCCCTCGATTTCATGTTGAGTCTTACCGTAAGTTGTATCCCGAAGAAAACTTACCATGCAACTTCATGACTTCACGTTCAAATAATTTATTGAATTTATTGCGATTAACATCTTATCATGTATTATTTTAAGGTTTCGTATCTTCTCATTGGTTGAACATCCCAATCTATTGTAGTCTGAACCCATTCTTTATTCCCAAACAGGGAGGTGTGCGACCGTATAGATGGCAAAGATGTTTGGACCATTGCTGGGAGGTATTCAATAGTGGGCAAAGATGTTTGGATTCATGTCGAATGACCAAGCACAAGAATAGGGGACGCTTGATGGAAAACGCCTTGGACACAGCCTCTAATGGTGGGCAAGGCCATGTAACCTGCGGCCAAGGTGGGGGCTGTGTTCAAAATATTGCTAGTTATTTAAGGGTTATGGATTGAGCTTAACCCATTTCCCCAACCAGATGATTTGATGTCAATTATTATGGTATATACCCAATAATTTCCCCATCCCCACTGGAGGTTTACAGTTGGACATACCCTTGTTTTGGATGATGAAAAATGACCCCCCAGTCATGGTCGGTGATGATGTGTCCTTTAAGATCCCCGACTCCTAAACAAAGATCTTGGAATGGGGATGGATTTTTTTAGCAGTTAGGGACTTAGGGACGTGATTATGGAAGTATATTCAACTCTAATATCCTCTGGTAAACTAACATAACTATGGAAAATCACCATCTTTAATAGGTAAATCGACTATTTCAATGGGCCATCTTCAATAGCTGACTGTAACAAATTACCAGAGGGTACAAGGTGGTGCCCCCCCACTTATAAGTTGGTTTTATAATCCCCATTAACTAGATATAACCCCCATAAACCCTAGTTATTGGACTTATAAACCAAGTTAGCTAACTATGGGGCACCACCTTGTAACCCCTCTTCCAGCATCTCCCATGGTGGATTTATAGTGTTTTAATGGGATTTATAGTGGTTTAATGGGATATTAATGGGATATAGCATCCCCAGCTTCACCGAGGTGGAAAACCCTTCAGCTGCGCGCGAAGCAACGCGACTCTGAGGAACGGCTGCGACGCAAAGCGGTGCCCTGGTGATGAAACCAGGTGAGGCGAAATGCGCCAGTTTGGTCAGGTTTTTAATGGTTTTTATCCAACAAAAAATGGGAATTTACCCTCTGGTTATGTCAAAATAGCTATTGAAAATGACCATTTATAGTGGATTTGCCCATTGAAAATGGTGATTGTCCATAGTTTTTTGTATGTTTACCAGAGGGTAATGGAGATTTCACCAGCAATGATAATTGCAACATAATTCAACCGGGAAAAAAATGTGTTTGAATGGGAATTTAAGCACTAACAATGGTGGATTTAAGGAAAATATACCATGACACATTAGAGATGTATACATAGATTTCCACCAAGAACGATGGGAAATCATAGTTGGTGTTTGATCGCTAAGTTGGTTTGCATATATATATATAGATATGTAGGGTTCATGGTAGATATGTTATATCGATCTATATATAGTTAATGGGGTTATATAAACCGACAAACATGACAGGGGGTGGCATTATCTTGTAGGTGTGTCTGAAATTGGGGTATATACATCCAAAAGGGCATGTTTGCAAGGGGAAAGTGCCGCTATTAGATTGGAATTGGTTGCAATTAATTAATTAATCAATCAATCTTTATTCAAACCAACGATGTGGCACCACGGAAAAACGGCCAGGAAGAAATAAAGATTTGCTTCCGGATTTGGACATGCGTTGGGTGCATGTTTGTTTCACACAGGTATTCATAAGGTTCACCTATACTAAAATTGCATGATTATGACATCCTAACCTCAATGGAAACTACCCTCTGGTAAACTAACGTAACGATGGAAAATCACCATGCTATTAATGGGTAAATCCACTATTTCAATGGCCATTTTCAATAGCTATTTTTACCCAACCAGAGGGTATACCTTTTCTTTTTGATGTTTAAAACATATTTGCAACGGTAGATGATGTTCCATGAAGCATTGGAGACGTCAAAAACTGCCATTTCTTTTGGAGCGTGAAAAAACCTGGCTGGAACGCCTGGAACCATTAACTTATTTTTTGGCGATGTAGAACACTAGCAACACTTTCACAACATCTATAGCATATTCATAGCGGGTTTCTTCTACAGCTACATATTTGATATGATATTTCCATATATTTCAATATGACATCCTTGCCACATTTGCAGTGCGCTTTTTGAAAAACTCCCGCCATGGCCATGTGGCCATAAATAGCTGCTTAAGATCATCATTGTCCCCACCAACATGGCCATAAATCGAGGTGTGCGTTTTCCAACAAATCATAGTTCTATTCACCCTAAGGTCCATTTAAAATTCCGTGAGAAGTCACCATTAATTCCTACTAAGGTCAATATCCCATAGAACTAGTTATATATATATATATATGGGATATTGACTCCCATCAAACATCACATTTCTAGAATTAGTTAGATATATATATATATATATTTAATATTATTATTATTGTTATTATTATTATTGTTATTATTATATAGATATATTGTTATGTAAATGGTGCGCGGTATCTTCACGAATATCCCATCAAATCTCATTGAATGCTCCATGTTTGATGCTGAAATGCTTTAATCCCATCAAACATCACATTTCGAATAGTTTCATCCCTATGTTCAACGCTTAAATCCCTATGAACGACCATCAAAATCCCCTGACTCCCTGACTTCCCACAAAACTCCCACAAAACTCGCATAAAATCCCCATAAAATCCCAAACATCCAGTAAAATTCCCCTGAAAAATCGTATTCAAGTTCTCCCAGATTCCAGAATTGTCCCATCAGGATGGGGCCCTCCAAGATAGCGTTAAGTTGGTTTATAAATGGCTGAATTCTATGGTTTATGGTAGATATGACTATAGATAATTATACTTAATGGGGTTTATAAACCAACAAACATAACTGGGGGGCCCCATCCTGATAAAATTGCCCAGATTGTCCGTATGATTTCACCATATTTCACCTGCGCCCCAGGTGGAACGCTTGCTACGAAACCAGCTGCAGCAGCACTTGCTGCGGGCCGCGGGAGACGCGACCCCGGGCGCGGAGGCGCGGAGGTGTGTGATCCAAGAGTGGGGATCGAACGAGACATGATGACTTGAACATGATGGAAAGAATGATGACATGTAAAAATCTCATGAAATCTATAGAAAATCATGATGAAATATGATGAAATGATGATTGAAGCATCAAGACAGGATGATCCGAGCAACAAAACGTTGGATTTAAGCAACAAAAAATGGAAGTTAACAAACAAAAAGATTTGATTTTACCATACCAAATGATTTAAGATGATTTAGCCATAACAAAATGATGATTTACGGAGAACCGTGGTTTCTATGCTTGATGAAAATTGCTTGATGTTTTAGCAAGTTAGATGCAAACATTTGTGCTGCACACAGGCGGCAATGCCGGAAATGCCGGAGGATTTGCCGGAGGAGTGATAGAGCACGCCGGCAAAACCTATAGCGGGCCCTGGACCATCTTGGCAGCAGCCCATGTATGGCACAATTTTTTTCGAGGTTTGCCTCAATTTGGAAGGCTGTTTGATGAGTGGCTAGTCTACCTAAGCCTGTACATAGTCCGTTCTTTTGAATGTGGGGGATTTATGAGAGTTTCAAGTCTGGAGTTTGCGTAGTGAACCGGGATATCATGCAGATCAGGGATGCCCTACATCGCAAACAAACATTATCACATGACCCACCCATTGAATTCCCAAAGGTCTACCCACACTAATCAACAAGGACCGATGGTTGCAAGCTGGTTACCCTCTGGTAAACTAACATAACTATGGAAATTCACCATTTTCAATGGGAAAATCCACTACAAATGGGCCATTTTCCATAGCAAACTGTTAGTTTACCAGAGGGTATGCCATAAGAAACGTGCTGCAGTTTCCCATTCCCGGGACCCGGGGTCATGGTGACCTCCACCCCTCAGATCATGGAGAAATCACCGAGCCCTGTTGGTTGATGATGAGGGATTATACAAGGTGTTGCCGCCCCAAACGTTATGTTTGTTGGTTTATAAACTCCATGAATACTATATATAGATATATGATATATCTACCATAAACCATAGTTAATTATTGGAGTTATGTGAACCCCAACTTAGCGATTCCGAACTGGGGTACCACCTTGTAGTGCCCAATATATTGGGGATTATAAGAATCCAAGAACGGGGAATCCCGTTCTTATCCAACCAGTATAATGATGCAGGGATGTACCAAAAATTGGGATCATGGGGGATTATAATAATCCAACCAGGCTATAGGGATCATTTATATATAGGGGAATCCCTATGAATGGAATAACAGACGGGTTTCGAACACTGCTCCGATGGGGATGGAAACCATAAAGCCAGGACCGAGAAGCAGAGGTGCCGGAAGAAGTGGTCGAGGAGGACCGGCTGGAAATTGCGTTCAGGAAACATCCCCACTAGAATTGCAATATTTTAATATTGGGGAGATACAGCCCATTTAATAGACAGACCCAAATTGGATATCCCATCAAAAATCCCTACTTCCATTGGTTCAATCACCCGGTTTCGCTATACGTATCCCATCTTCTTTTGACAATTTAATCCCACAAAATCCCACTAAATCACCATAAGATCAACATGAAATCACCATATAACCATAGAAACTTCACATGAAATCTCAATGTGCAGTCCCATTGTGGCATCCCTTCAGCCCAAAATATCTTACCTTCCCATCTAGGAGGAGGAGGAGGCGGAGGCTGTTGCCATTGAGCCTGGGGCTTCCGCACCAGGAACTTTGGCAGCATATCTCCTATGGCCAAGTCGGGATAAGACCATTTGAGTATAACCATTTTATGGCGAGGTCTGGATCCCATATGCTCCATGTACGGCATATATTTATGATATACATACATTTGGGTGATTTTTAGGGTAATTTTCGGGGTAAATGTTGGTAAATCTTCCAGCACCATGGGGCATTTGGGGATGACTCGGGGGTCCTCCCAGGCCGGTCGCGGCGGCGCCGCGGCGGCAACGCTGTGCCGCAGCCCTTCCGGGGCTTCATGGCGCAGCGCCGTGGGGTCTCAGAGGTGCAGCTTCCCCAGCTGCCCGAGGCGCAAGTGGTGGAGTTCGGCAGCTTTTTACCGGGGGAAATGGTGATTTCATTGGATTTTGTGGTGATTTTAATGGATTTTTATGGATTTTTATGGGGATTTCAATGGCAACTTCTTGTAAGTGGACCAGGAAAAAAGTCAGGTGATTTCATGGGGAAATTTAAGCACTAACTTAATGGTGGATTGAACGGGAATTTTACGTTGACATATTTTTAGATTTACATCCACCAAGAAGAAAGGGAATTGAGAGTTGATTTGTGATAGATATTTGGTTTGTAAGTAGTTTAAGTAGGGTTTATGGTAGATACTACTTGTATAGTCAATCAGTTAATCTATTGTTCAAATTGTTCATGAGGTTTGAGTGGTCTGTGGTCAAGATTTTGGTGATTTTGGTGAAGGTTTGGTGAAGGTGTAGTACAGATTTGGAATGATTTGGACCTTTAGTGACCTTTAGCCAGAAATGGAGGGATGCTTGTTGATGACTAAGAATGCAGATTCACCCAGTGATTATTCAACAAACATCCACAAAATCAGTCTGACTGGGGATGGTCCGTTGCTTGTTCAGATGGGCTGCAACCATCAGAAAGCTGGTAAGTACATGTAGGGTTCATGGCGGTTTATGGATGTGGTAAGTACATCGAACTAGTTAACGGGCTGGATTTTCAGCAGCATAACTGGGGGGGTAGCACCTTGTAGGGAAAGATGGGGATCTTTTGTGAAAACATGATGTGAAAACGAGTTGGCAGTAGGGGCTCAAATGGACAAATATGGGAACAGGTGAAGAAATCAAGGAAAACATGAGGTAGAGAGAGAAAAACCATCTGGCTCTCAAGGGGACAATACATGGAGAATTCAAACAAATAAGCAAATATATTAATTACTAATTCCACACATGATTACACATGTATATACATAATGATATATATATATATATGGGAAGATGGAGAGTGATGCTGCATGATGCTGCTAGGTGAATACTTTTTGTGGTGTGTTTTGGATCGCGATTCGGATTTCAAAACAGTTCTACTTGTAGATGTGCCATGGGATTCGCAATTCCTGGCTAGTAAGCGGGTTATAGCCAATTATATCATATCCCAGTTAGAATCCATTTACTAACTAGTTTGCTAATTCTGTGGCCCATCTAAATATGCTTCCGTGATTGAAATCTTTGATCCTGTTCCTTCTGGGCACTTTGCCCCATCCTCCCGTCCATCGCTTTCCCAACGTCAGGAACCTTTGCGAGAGATCTTGTGACCCGGATGGTAGAAATTGCTGCCTGGGGCCCGGGGGGAGAAAGTCTAGAGTTCACAGATGTTCACAGCTAAATGAGTTCATGGAAGTTCGTTGATCAAACGTGAGGACACACGGCTCGACTGCTAGACCCTCAGAATATGTTTTTTTTGATCGGCTGAAGCACCGAAACATACTGAAACCCAATGGCCCAACCTCCCATTGAAGTGGAATCCTGGAAGTCGGAAAGGGTTGCGCCCACGTCCGAGCCAAAAGAAACATAAAGAAACATGGCTACTATTGCAGGTTCCGTGCTCTTGGGTCGGTTAGTGGCTTTAGTTTCAGTAGGTCAGTAGGTTTCAGTTATTTTGAGGAAGGCATTTGTCATGCCCAGCCAAAAAATGACTTTGTTGCTGAAGATCTCACAAACAATCACTTGACCTATGCCGCCCCCATAGTCAATTAGGTTTCTGCGTTAAAACCCTCGGCTATGAGCGTCTATATAATTAGTTAATTAAGTAATTAAGTATAAGTTTCAGATTATAATTGTTACCAAACTATTGGCCATAATAAACTCATAAATCAATTTTAAAACCGCATCGTTCGGGGTTAAATCCATGTTAAATCACCATATGGCGGCTGTGCCAAGGCAAGTGCCCAATCGAAGACCCAACGGTCGCATGCGACAGCCCGATGAGTGGAAGGCCCGGTGCTGCAACCAAGCGGGTTTTTCCTGGGGTACCCTCTGGTTATGTCAAAATAGCTATTGAAAATGACCATTTATAGATGGTTTTCCCATTGAAAATGGTGATTTTCCATAGCTACGTTAAATTACCAGAGGGTAACTGGTGTATTTCATTGAGTCCAGTTCATCCGAACCTCTCGGAAATTTCTAGTCTAAAATGAACATCTCGAGCCAAAATCAGTAAAGATCTACATCCGGAAGTTTCCTTCCCAGCGCCGAAGTGCGGCAACGTTCCAAACATTTGATTGTCTCATTCAAAAACTGACATTCATGGAGGATTTTCCAGCGAGGCAAGTGTGATTACCAAGGGTACAGGATGGGGCCCCCAAGATAGCTAAGTTTGTTTATAAATGGCTTAACTATGGTTTATGGTAGATATAACTATAGATAACTATGGTTAATTAATGGGGTTTATAAACCAACTAACATCACTGGGGGGCCCCGTACATTTCACTTCTGATCGGTATATTGTTGGTAGAACAGCCAGCTATCGGATCGTTGCTGGTTGGAAAAAAACAACCAGATGGTCCATTCCCAAAACGCTGAGTTGGGGCATTGGCACTATTTTAGGCAGTACTGTATTGTACATAGCAAGTATCCAGAGCCATTCCCTAATACTTCATGATTTCTCCACATAGTTTCCTACATGTTCTCTATGATTTCTCCATATTTTTCCATGGATTTTCCCATGATTTTCCCATCCGCGTCCCCCTTCCAGGGCTATGCTGTGCCCGGCGGCGGCGTCGTCACAGTGCCCTTGGACGGGCCCGTGGCGCTCGAGGAGCTGGAAATCCATGGGATGTGGAAAAACCATGAAGAAAACATGGGGAAATCCATGGAAATCTTGGGAAAATCTATGGAAAATCTTGGGAAATCTATGGAAAATCTTGGGAAATCTATGGAAAATCTTGGGAAATCTATGGAAAAGCTTGGGAAATCTTGGGATAAATTGGGATGTATAACATGGATATAACTTGTCACTAGTCATCACTAGTCACTCATGGGGAAACCATAGGAAAATGGTGATTTCACCGGCAAGAATGGAGATTAGCATAGAATTATCATGTGGGGAAAACAATGCCATTTTTACCAGCCGGGACTGGGAATTGGATTTCCATATCTATAAAAATGATGATGACTGGGGGATGGTTTATGGCATTGTTTTAACACCATTATATGGAAATATTGGGATAGATTGGGATATATAACATGGATATAACTATAACTAGTCTTTCGGGAATTTCGACAGGTTGGATGCTGTCAGAGAGGGGCATTCAGAGAATTCGGTGTTAGACAGCTAAATACATCCCCAAGCAACTGGATAGGTAGTTTAATCAGTTTCATCCTTTGTTTTTGTTTTTTTTTTTTGCTATGTAGATGGAAAATGACCATAAACAGCAAAATATGATTCTTTTTGTGGACTACCCAAGGTTGGCTATGTATATGGGCATGTCTGAAAATGGTGTATACCACCACATCATAAACCACATTAAGTTAGGAATCATATGGAAACATGGGACATGATGCTTTTATGTTCAAAATAAATTGGACATGATTCGGTTATTACTTTCATTAGCAATCAGTTTTGAGGTAGCATATTCTTACACTGGCAGCCAGATATGAAGCAATCCATCGAATCCATGGAATCCATGAGCCTCAAAAACTCGCATGTGGGACCATTTTCGGATAAAAACTTCACCTGGTATTACTATAGTAATTAGCGGTAAATACTATAAATTGTTACTATTGTAAATTGTTGAACATGTGGTTTTTTAGCGCGATTCCATTTAGCCAACTCCTTTTACTCCTTTTTTTTCCGCCTATATAGATGATATACTGTAGATAGGACATTGTTGTCATGATATGTCATGATATCACTCAGTGATTCGATGATTCCACTTTTCGGTTTCACCGCACCAAAAGCAAGTGCTTTGGAAGATGATCTTGTAGCTGGGGAGGGGTGCCGGCTTTGAAACGAAACGCTATGGAAACCACAGACATAAACTGGTCATTTAGAGTAGCGAATCCTCGCTTTCTTCCATGTGTTTGTGTTTGGCTGGCTTCCAAGCCAAATCCTTGCAGTTTGTAAATGCAAACATCATTTGCATGTCCAGTTTATATAATATAGTTTGCATATGCCGTAAATATAAATCAACCTGACGTAATTAGGTGATCTATATTTGTCCACTTTCATTTTGCAAATGATATTCATCAGAAGGCCCATTATCGAAACCATTCGAAACCCAAAAGTTAGTTTTAACATGTTCCAAAGATGCACATATCCAATTTGCGAGGTCCTTTTGATCCATTGTCCATTGCTAAAATAGGGTTGCTTCAACCTTTTGTAGGTACTGTAAATGATGAACTTAAGAGGCTGGAAATGGGTAATCACCATTTTTTCACCATATTTCACAAAGGTACCATCACCATTTCTGGTGATTACATAGGTGATTGTACCATATTTTACCTCTTTACTTCACCCATTTTTTGCTCAGATGATTGTTCAATGGGAATAAAGAAGGATCCATATTTTAATGGAGCTACGTAAACGTACCATATGTTTGGCCATATGTTGGCGGTATATCCCCTGAAATTTAGCCCATCATAAAATACAGGATGGGCCCCCCCAGTTATAAGTTGGTTTATAAACCCCATTAACCATAGTTAAGCCATTTATAATCCAACTTAGCTATCTTGGGGGGCCCCATCCTGTAGGCCCAAAATATATTGAATCGGTAGCTCCGTCCTCAATCGTTTCCTGGCCAGCATGGCCATGGATAGTTTGCGGCTGCAGCCTGCAGGAGTTTGAGCCACTGGACCCCAAGACGAAGTATATGCTACTCCAACGGGCACAAGAGGCCCAAAAAGGAACGATGTCAGACAGTCAACCCGGTTCAACCTGGGAACTTCAATAGTTTAATCTTTGGAATAAACATGGATATATATATATATATATATATCCTGACCAGGGAAAATAAATGATCAGGGAATCTTGGTGTATCTAAGATTGGCCATTTCTCTTGAGATGGTTTTTCAAATTGAGCACTTATCAGAAAACACTCAAGTTTCCTCATGTTTGGGAGCAAAAATTCAAGGGTTTGAGGGATCCCAAGGCACCAGGATCGATCCGGAAGATCCCAAACAAAACTCATCAACACAGAGCTAGTTGGTGCTGACTGGAACCATGGTCCATGGATTATGACTTTCCAGAAACACTTGGGAATGGAAAATCATCCCAACTGACCAACTGACTCATCTTTCACTCATATTTTTCAGAGGGCTAGGGCTCAACCACCAACCAGTTAATATACATCATAATCCATCATACCCTCTGGTAATTTAACATAGCTATTGAAAATTGCCATAGAAATAGTTGATTTCCCCATTAAAAATGGTGATTTTCCATAGTTATGTAAACTTTTTTAGCAGAGTATCTTGATCCAAAAGTCTGAAAATCTGTGCAGCCTACGCCAGACGAGGCCTGGTACGGCGAGTCGAGACTCAAAGCCGTCGAAGCGAAGGATGATATGGGGGCCTTCGTGAACGCCACTTGTCGCAGGTATGGAGGGAAATCATATAGATTCATATAGAGTTAGATCAATTTATAATCGATTTATATAGATTTATATATGGTTTATATGGATTTATATTGGCTTATATTGATATATATATATACAGTATATTATACATGTATATCAATTGATGACCATGTACATCAACTATCATCAACTTACATTATGCCCGATGGATCCAGGTCTTAAAGATGTCGAACAAAAAACACCGGAGAGACCGAGCGAAGCTCCGCTAAGCTCGGAGCCTCCGAGAGGTTTTTTTTTCCCCGTGAAAAATGGTGATTTTATCTGATCATCCCAAATCTCATGCATGAAAAAAGGGAATATGATATACATATCACATATCCACCCTATGCATTCCGCTTTGTATCTACCAAAACCATTTGCACAACTCCTCCCCCCTTATCTACCTTATCTGAACCCTGATATATACATAAATATATCTCATGCATGGAGGATTTCTATATTTTATAGGGTTAGTTAAACATCTAAAACCATCCCAAGTTGTGATGGTTGCTTGGTCCTCTCGCAACTCAGGTGCAGTTGGAGATGTTCTTGCCGGATTTGCCCAGGGGATCAGGAAATGAGGATGTAAACAGATGGCCCAATGGCAATGCTTGGGGAAACTCTGAAAATTATCATGGGAAGTTTTCATGGGAAAATGAGAAAAATGGGAAAGTCCTCTATAATTTATAGCCTCTAGAGTAAACATACAAAAAGCTATATTGAACATGGCCCAGTCGAAATTGTGGATTTACCCGTTCAACATGGTGATTTTCCATGGTACCAGTTGAACTACCAGATTCGCGGAGTCGATAAATGTTCCAGATGTTCCCTTTATGTTTTCACGACCGAGAAATCGATACCGTTAGTACATGAAGCAAATTTCATGGTGATTTTATAGTGATTCAATGGAATTTTATAGTGATTTCCCAATGATGGTATAGTGATATATATATATATATGTTACCAACAATGGTGATTTCATGGAATTTCATCATGATTTAATGGCATTTTTAATAGTGATTCAATGGCAAGGCTCTCTTGGGGGCTCAAATTTATAGATGATGATTAAGATTGGGGGAAGCAGTGGGAACTACACCTCCAGCGGTTTGGGAATGATTCTAGCGTGCCCAGATCAATGAATCGCAGTATTTGCGTTTGCCCGCAAACTACAAGGTGGTACCCCATAGTTAGCTAAGTTGGTGAACATAACTCCAATAACTATGGTTTATGGTAGATATATCTATAGTTAATGGGGTTTATAAACCAACTTATAACTGGGGGGGCACCACCTTGTACTTGGAGAATACATTCTTTTGGTGCCGCTGTACATCAAAATGATTCAAGATGCGGAAAGTGAGGGCAACATGTGCCATTTTTATACACCGCGGATTGCAAACTACTAGGGCTAATTCCAATGATATATCTATATATATATATATCTATATATATATAGATAGATATAGATATAGATAGATAGAGATAGATAGATAGATTAGATAGATAGATAGATAGATTAGATTACTGTAGATTAGATTAGATTAGATAGATCAATAGATATATATAATATATATACATCATGGAGAACATATATTCCATTAAGCCATGAAATTGTGGACATAAATTAATCCATTCATGTCAGATCCCGCCTGCGACCCAGGCGGCACATCCGAACCAACAAGGAGATCGAAAAGGTCAAGTCTCTTGGAGCACGCAGTGATGGCCGGGTACCACGCAGAGACGCCTTCCAGTTACCGGTAATCAAACATAGCAACGGAAAATTCCTTATGAATAGAGGTTTATAGCTGAGAAAATGATCTTTTAACTTTTGATGATGATTTTCTAGCAAGCCATGTTTGATTACCAGAAGGTACATCAACTGGCTGACGCTCAGTATGCAGTCTGGTGGTTTCATATCGTTTTATGCCCAACCATGACTGGGATGATGGCCCCCAGACGGTCAGCTCACTTTGGTAGGGGGAATTAGTTGAGCACCCAGAGATGTTGAGCACAGCCATGATAAATCCCGCAGATGATGAGAGATATGAGCGAGGGAACAATACAGCACCAAGTGGATGATACTAAACTCATTGCCTAAAATTATCCAAGATTGATAAAGCTCTGTGGCCCAACGTCAATGGGGGATACAAGAGTTCTACCCGTGCCACTAAAAAAGTCACAACCCTGATGATACATACCCCCCAGGAATTGACACAATTGTACAAATGATAAGTTCTCCATATGTGAAAGCTTACTGGAGCGTAACCCTCCTTCTACCTGGCACTTGCTTGACCAAGGCGGAGTATGGCTGAGACCGTTTCCAGACCCGTGGGCTGCTTGACTGAATAATTGTCAAGTGCGTGTGGGGCACCACTTTGCAATACACTCCGCCCAGTTGAACGTGCTGCCGAGGAGAAGAACTTGCAGAAGGCGAAGTCTATCGAGCGCCAAGTTTCTTGCAGGAGTCTGAAATCATGATAAATCATGAGACTTGTAGGGGGTAACCATCCAGACAAGGTCTTGATTTATAGGATACATTATTATACGTTTATTTATCCAGATTCATATTTTTGAAAAGCATATATGGACATATGTATTCTCTATCAAGTGGTCTGGAGGGAGCATTTACTCTTGCTGATGCAGTTGCCGGAGAATGCTTGGGAACATACCGCAACACGCGCACAGCCACACACACTCTTCTGACATTCCGCACGCATGATGTAAAGTCGCCAGATTCTATATCACACATCCAATCATACCCTTAGATGCCTTAGATTTTAAACCTGCAACTTGACACATTTCTTCGGCAATCAAACTAAGATAAGATATCAATGCTGCTGATAAGCTATCCTTTAATATATGTCAGAGTTAAAGTCAAGATATTGCACATCCGATTCATCCAACGAATATTGTGTATTAATATATATTCATGGGTTTGAGTTTTTGAATGTGTTCGACATCGGTTGAATTACGGATTTGCATTATAGAATTTGGATATTCAATTTGTGATGGTGTACTCCAGCTTGCCGATTTACAGAACACATCCATCAGCGGATCAGATTGCCAGAACTAACAGGTTTATGGATCATAAATTGAAGATTGAATGTGGATCCAATAGATTTATGGATCATAAATTTACTATATCTATGGATATATGGATTATTTATTGAATACCCATTGGTTTTCCATAAGTTTTCGTACACTATCAATACATCATCGCAGGAACAGCCGCAACAGCCGCCAGCTCCAGCTCCCGAAGCAGTAGAGGCACCTGGAGCCCTGGTGAATTGGTATCGGATTTTATGGGCCTATTATGTGGTTTCTGGTGATAGAAATTTCATGAAAGTCCAGCTTACAATATTTTAATATCTTTAATATAATCATATTGCCCTTACAAAAGATAGTATAACATAGTGAAAGTGAGCAATCAGGACAATGCAGGTATGATTTCATTTCATTATCATCGTTTGATGGGAGCATAGTGTGTGTCCCTTCTGTTTGGAATGGTGATTTACCTGGCAGGTTGACAGCGTCGTCGGCAGTAAAGGCCGGTTGGGCAATTGTGGATGCTTTAAAGGTCGCTTCTTATGAATTCTAATAATTCGTGATACCCTCTGGTAATTTAACATAGCTATTGAAAATCACCATTTTTAATAGGTAAATCAACTATAAATAGCCATTTTTAATAGCTATGTTAGTTTACCAGAGGGTACGTGTTGTATGTAATGCAGCTTGTGCGTGTTCAAAATGGCAAGGGGGGTTGACTTGGAACAACCGGCCAATGCGGCCGGGCCTGACTACTGGGATGCTTCACGGTTTGTGTGGCTACCTCTGGAGCATACCGCAACACCCATGCCATGGTAAGAGGCTTTATGAAAGGATTCCCAAATCATTTTATGTGTTGGAGATGTTGGAGGGAGTTTATATTTTCATTTTCTCATAATTTGATACATCAATCCATTTTCCAACATGTTCTAACTATGTGATATATCTCATATCTCATGTATCTCAGATATATGATATACTGGCTGGTGGTTTCAAACTTTTTTTATGTTCCATAATATATGGGATAATCCTTCCCATTGACTTTCATATTTTTCAGAGGGGTTGAAACCACCAACCAGTATATGTTCCAAACATAATTTTGATATACCCTCTGGTAAACTAACATAGCTATGGAAAATCACCATTTTTCATGGGAAAACTCACTACACATGTTCAATAGCTATTTTGACATAACCAGAGGGTATCAATATCATGATATATCTAGTTTCCCTGTTTCCAACTTGCCCATCTCCAAAGGGAGGTGAACCAATCACCCAAAAAAGGCGGCTCGCCCCCGGTCTAATGTTTGTTGGTTTATCCTCTGGTAATTTAACATAGCTATTGAAAATGGCCATTTGTAGTGGATTTTCCCATTAAAAATTGCCATTTTCAATAGCTATGTTAAATTACCAGAGGGTAGTTTCACCCCAGCGTTTCTTCGGAAAAAGTTCATGGCCCAAAAAAAAAACACCATAGTTCACCACCATTTGTGAACGTCAACTTGGTCCGTCTCACAATGAATTTCTTGAAATCCCATGAAATCAGCATGGGAAGGCTGCTAACATCCCCCATAGAAACAGACGTTAAAACCATAGAATCTGGTTAATAAATGGTTGACTTATATTGATGAAATCCATTGAAAGATGGGATAAGTCACTTGATCAATGGGATATTATATATATATGGGTAAATTTGATCACGACCGAAGCCTGTTCTCCCGAGCCCTGGAATCATGGTTTATGTTCGGGAAATCATCCCCTGTTATGGCCCAACAATTCAGGTTCGGGTTAGTGAAATAATATTAGTGAACTATTATAAACCCTTCAACACCATTAAAACAAGATCAAACTGAAAAAAAAACATTACCCTCTGGTAATTTAACGTAGCTATTGAAAATGGCCATTTATAGTGGATTTACCCATTGAAAATGGTGATTTTCCATAGTTATGTTAGTTTACCAGAGGGTAAAACCCTTTAGAATCCAACCAGCCGTGAACTGCAGGCCGTGGCAAGGGAAAGCGTCGTCAAAAAAAGCGCCCGCGGCAGCTCGATGGAGAGCCAACGCGGTGGCAACCTCTGCTAGGCCAAGGGGGATCTTTTTCCGGGAAACAAAGGCCGGAAAACACGATGAACATATGCGAAATTTGTGGGAAATTATTGGGTTTCATGGGATTTTATGGGATATTCATGAGATGTTTTGTGACTCAATACTATTTAATGGGATATGAATGAGATTCAATGGTGAGCAATAGGAATTTTAGCATATGTTAACCATTGAACCTGGGGTCTTGTTTGTCCAGGTGTCCAGAGAAGTTCGGATCCATTAGCATGGCTTGGCGAGGCCTTGTGGGTGAAATCTTGTGAGGGAAGTTCCAAACAGTGGGCGTCTGATGGTGTTTGGGTCGGAATTCTTCACAAACATGGCCAAAGATGAACTGTGGCGCATTCCGCAGCCCTTCAGCCTCAAACCTTCCCTGCCGGGGGGATTTTTCGGGGCCTCTTCGAAGGAGAGGCCTCTTCGAGGCCCAGGGCCTCCGACGCCATGTTGGATGCCTGCAAGGTGCCATTGCCCAGCCTGGGTCTCTGGACCGATCGCCTGAAGACTTTGGTCTTCGGTTCGAAAGGAGCTGATGCCTTGCGAAGGGCGGAGCAAAGGATGCTGGAAGGGATCAAGACCAAGGTCCGCTGCGCGGGGCGAAAGTGGTAAGACCTTTTCAAGCTAAAAAAACATAAAGGTCCTTCAGTATCGTTTTTTTGGCAATCCCTTCACCCTACCCTCTGGTTATTTAACATAGCTATGGGAAATGGCCCATAGAAATAGATGATTTACCTATTAAAAATGGGTGGAATTTCCATGGCAAACTGATGCAAACTGTTAGTCATAACCAGATGGTATAGCATAGTAATCACCATGTTTCATGGGAAAATCCACTATAAAGACTATTTCTATGGTCATTTTCAATAGCAAACTGTTAGTCATAACCAGATGGTATAAGTGGATTAACCCTATTCCATTCATAAAACAAAAATATAACATACTATAACTGGGGTTATAACCCACAAAAACTATGTAGGATGAACCACCAAGTAGGCTGGTAATACTAAACGTCTCCCCAGGGCTCGTCAGGTCCACCTGAGCGACGTGGCCATCCCGCAGGGCTCGGTGCACACCGTGTCCACGACTCCGATTCATCACAGCCATGACAGCCATGGTGCCGGGCTGGCACCGGTGGTGCTGATCCATGGATGCCTGGAGAAATGCTAGGTGAAACATGGTGAAACATGGTGAAACCATTGGGTTATAGTTAGAATCTGTGGGTTATAATAGTGGTTAAGGTGACAACTAAGCGTTATTAAAGCTTTTTTTTTGTTTTTTGGGGAAAAAAGAGGTGTTTATAGTCAGTGGTAGTGATAATCATTGGTTTATACATAGCGATTGAACATTTGAGTTTTGCTGGGCGTCATATGGCGTTATAGTATGCTACAGTCACAGTGAGAATCATCCCTGGTCTCCCAGTTTCTTGTGAGAGGGTGATGTTACATCAAGTTTTTGTGGTTGGTTACCTATTTGACAGGTAACTGGAAAATGAAGCGTTGGATTGTATATAGCTATATATAGCTAAAATTATTTATAATGATTGGAAGATTGTTGGGGATTGTAGTGACACGATAATCGGCATCAATTACAATTTTGGTGGCAGGTTTCTGGAACAGCTACGATTTCAAGGACAATTTCACCCACCGATCCATGAACAAAACATCCACTTCTTTAACTTACTGGTGCTAAACGTAGGGAATGGATGGGTTGCTGGGGGTTGCTGGGATGATTATTACTAGTGATGACATGGATCATTCCTCATTCCCTGCGTAAAACGCACGCAGTAAGTTACCCTCCGGTAAACTAACATAACTACTGTATGGAAAATCACCATTTTCAATGGGTAAATCCACTATAAATGGCAATTTTCAATAGCTACGTTAAATTACCAGGTAAGCATGGTCCCATCTTCAGGATACTTCATGGGCTCTGCCAGTTGGTCCCATAGCTTCGACGCCCTCAGCGACAAACGCCACGTCTATGCCATCGATTGGCCCAGCTGGGGCCTGTCCTGTCGAGAGCAGAACTTTCCCTCTGGTCAGGGGACGGAGATTTGCAGCACGGTCGAGATGGGAGTGGGCGAAGCAAAGGGAGGATAGGGAGGTTTAGAGCTGGGAAAATTCGGGAAATCCATGAGTGAACTCACTTGATGCTGATGAATCAGCAAAGGAAAGTGGGGATTTAGCTGATTCACAGATGAGGGTTGATAGGGTTGGCATGGGAAACCACCCTATATAAACATTTTTTGGTATTTTGTTCCCCCTGAAGCTTGCTAAAATTACTATATACCCTTTGGTAATCGAACGCGGCAATGGGAAATTCCGGATAAATGGAGGTTTGAATGGGAACATGTTCGATAAATGGTGGATTTGTCATTGCCACGTTTGATTATTGGAGGGTATTGATATATTTGCCCAGAGGAAGGAAGACAACACTGTTCAGCCTTTCAGAAAGACGTCGAGTTGTGCCAGAAAGAATCGATGCTTTTCGCAGCTGTAAACCTCCATTTCTATATACCCTCTGGTAAACTAGCATAGCTATTGAAAATGGCCATTTATAGTGAGTTTTTCCTATTAAAAATTGTGATTTTCCATAGTTACGTTAGTTTACCAGAGGGTAATTGTTATATCATTTCTATAGGATTTTCATAAATCCTTCAATTGCCACGTTTGATGACACCGGAGGGTAAGACAAATGACTGAAGACAATTTATGGAAACATCTAATCCTCTCTCCCTATTACTAAAACACCCCCAAATGGTAAACACGGTGATCTATTTTTATCATTAGGGGGTATTGTATTAATATTGTACTAGGGTGCCCCTAATATTTAAATGAAAACACCAATGAAAATTTACAAACTTGATTGAAAATTTAACTAAATCCCTTGTTAAAATCTATATAATTATTAATTAACATATTGCCCCTTACTGGATTTCGAAGCTTTCCCCTAATATTCCAATGAACACCTTAATGATAAAATTAATAGAGAAAACTTGTGAGATGGGACCATAATAAAAAAACATCCAGGTAGCAATCTATTTCATTGATAGGGGGTTGAACCCATTGTTTCCCCATCCTGTTCTCCTATTGATTCTCAATTACCACAATTAAGAATCCAATTGTGCCCAACCAAAAAAAAACGGAAGTGTCACACCAATCCTATTTTTTTATTTGGGGGAGTTTTAGTAATAAAAAAAAAGGGATTAGAGCTCTTGTTCCGCAGAGTGTTTTGAGTTCTTCGGCCAGACATGTGGACGCTGTCATCTCTAAAAACGTCGGCACACACTCATTTGGAGAAGCATCCCACTAAGTCCAGTAACTTGTAAGTCTAAGGATTGGATCGTGTTGTAGGATTTTCTCATGATGTTATATTCATGTTTTCTAAGAAGCATTCCCGCGGTTTTCTTGTAAGTCTAAGTCGCCATTCATGGGATTATCATGGGTTATCTCGTTGTTCAATGGGTTAATGATGTTAATGTGAACCCCAGATTGATAAACTCCTGGACTTTTGAATTGAAGGGCTACCATTTTTCAGTAGCAGGATCCCCTCTGGGAATCAAACATGTCTGGAAAATCCCTCATTTCTCTATATGATTTGCATTGATCTTCCCCATCAAATGTTCATTATATATATATAGGGATTTCCTTTCATTAGCAGAAGGTATACCCTCATTATCCCAATATAATAATATCTCACTATACAAACATGAATTCTCACCATCTTGGTTCAATTCCTTTTTTCGTTGGTTGAATCACCATGAATCAGCATAAATTACCGTAATTAGTTGCAATATGTTCCAATTTCCAATGATTACTACTCTCCAGTAAATTGACATAGACCGTGGCAAATAGGGGTTGGAAGATTAGTTTCCACTAAGAATGGGTTATTTTGTCGAACTGTTAATTTACCAGAGGGTAACCACTTAAATGCATTTGTGGGAGCCTCCATCTTTGCCCCATCTTTGCCCCTCTCTTAGGCGAGCAGTTCTTCGTGGAGGGCATTGAGAGTTGGCGTCGCGCAGTGGGCCTCGACAAGATGGTGCCTTGACAGATCAATCTGATGGATTTTGATCAAGAGATCTTCATCTGGTTGATGGTTTGGAACATGAATTTTATTTTCCATGATATATGGGATAATCCTTCCCATTGACTTTCATATTTTTCAGAGGGGTTGAAACCACCAACCAGTCATGGACTTGGAGATGGGAGAAGATTTTCCAGTTTTTGATGGCATTCAACCAATGACTAACTGCTGGTGTGGTTTGGATGTGCCGGGATACTCGTGATGCCCAGTAGAATGGAAGCCTGGGATTCCAAATCGCCGAGCCAAACCACCAGCTACAGTTACAAGGTGGTGCCCAGTTCGTTAGCTAAGTTGGTGAACATAACTCCAATTTCACTATCACTATGGTTTATGGCAGATATAACTATACTTAATGGGGTTTATAAACCAACTTATAACTGGGGGGCACCATCCTGTGGAGATGGGAGAAGATTTTCCAGTTTTTGATGATTTTTTTTTTTGGTATGTAGATTGATTCTCCAAATGCCTCTTAACTTAAGGGACGATTTATATCATGATTTAAGGTTCCTATCACAGTTTGGCTAGTGGAAGTCATTATCCACTGTCATATACTGTCATGTGAATCTCTTTTACGAGCGATTGACTATGACAATACGAGGAGAGAGAGACAGATGGATCTCTTTGAAACTGATGGGTAATGTCAACCCCGGATAAACCATGGTTTATTAATTAGGGGGTATTCCCCCAATAGTCATGATTTGATACTTTTTTATGATACCCTCCCAATTTAAACAGCCTAGGGGTTTATTAATCCAGGGTTGACATTACTCCAAATTCTGGTACCTGATCTGGATTTCCCTATTGAAACCACTGGGATCCACTGGGTAATTCTAATTCTTGGACCCAAATTGGATATCTGGTTGGTGGTTTGGAACATGAATTTTATTTTCCCCAACCAGATTGGGGATGATGATCCAATCTGACGAACTCATATTTTTCAGAGGGGTAGGGTTGAAACCACCAACCAGATATAGTTGTATTCCATTTTACCCCCATAAAAATCAATAGGAATTTCAGGATCCTAAAATGGAGGTACCTACCATATATAAGGCCTATGTAAGGCCTATGTAAGGGGATATACCCCCAAAATATGGCCTTATATGGTACAGTACCTCCATTTTAGGATCCTGAAATTCCCATTGAACAAATATCCCATCGAATCCGATGCTTTGCAAGTATTTGTGCAGTAATGGTTCGAGAAAAGTAATCTAAGTTGAATATCACCATGACATATTGATCATATTGGATATAGTTTAGTGGTATCCCATCTTACCCCCGTCAATATCACATTAATGCATATTGAGGCCTTATCTGTAATGGATAAATCTTAGCAGATGTAAGTTGTCGAATAGACCATCACCAAGAAATCTTAATATTTTTCTATGAACTCCCCTTAAACCAGCATTTTCTACTCCCCCGAGGAACCTAGATTCTAGGATCCTAGCTGCCAGCCTTCCTACCGTGGTCATTACTTACATGAACAAGCATGCCTCATGTACGTAATGCATTTAATTTTCACTACCCCCATGATATCCCGTCCCAATTTTTGATGGTTGAATCCTCATCAATTCCCAATTTTGGATGGTTAAATCCTCATGAAATCTTCACAATCCTATTAAATCATCATTTCCGTTGGGTTTCAGTCGCTTGAGTTCCCCAGCCGCAGGTGCTGCTGGGTCACAGCTTCGGTGGTTACTTTGCCGCTTGCTACACGATGAAGTCCCTGGGCGAGCTGACCTGGGGTGATCCGCAGAGTTTTTCAGCCCTAGAAACCAGTTGCGGTAGATTTGATGGGTATTTATGGTTTTATAAACTGGTATTTATAGATGGTTATATAGCCAATAATGGGATAAATTATAGATGATTATGATATATTATGATGATAATGGATGATAACCATGGTTAACCTATACGAAGCCATGGAGCAATGAGGATTTGGGGTTACAAGGTGCCCATAGATAGCGTTCAGTTGGTGAACATAACTCCAATAACTATGGTTTATAGGTGATATATCTATAGTTAATGGGGTTTATAAACCATAGTGTCCCATCATTTATCTATTGAACTTGATCTGGGTACCCTTTGGCAAAACTAACAGTTTGCGAACTGGACAATGGCCATAGAAATAGTTGATTTACCCATTAATAATGGTGATTTTCGATAGTTATGTTAGTTATGTTAGTTTACCAGAGGGTACACCATAGAATCTGGGTAAATTATAACGACCTCACTGTTCTCCCGAGCCCTGGGAATCATGGCTAATAAGGGAAATCATCCCCTTTTATGGCCGCAAGATTCAGGTTAGTGAAATATTATAATTTACCCAGACACATGGAAGTGTCCCAAAATGCAGAGAGAAAGTCACCATGGTTTTAATTTTGGGGGATTTAGGAGACCCCCCCCCATTTGTAGGACACCGCCATGTGGTCATAAATGGGGTTTTCATCCCATTAATTTTCCAGCCTTCCCGCAATGCTACCTTGTATGACATTGACACGCCTATCCTGTCACAATTTGGAATCTCCAACATCAACGATTGAGAGGGAAACTGGTTGGTGGTTTGGAACATTTTTTATTTTCCATAATATATGGGATGTCATCCTTCCCATTGAATTTCATATTTTTCAGAGGGGTAGGTCAACCACCAACCAGGAAACTAGTGTTCATGGAATAATTTTGTCACTTTGTTGCTGCGCCCAGTTCCCTTTGCGTTTTGCAGCTTGGGAATGCTTTCATTCGAAAAAGAAAGGGCCATAACTGCGGTCAAAGATCCAACAAGTGATGGAAACGTGGACAAAAATCGGGGGAATCATCATCGAAGTAGCATTCTGGTTTTACACTTTTCGTCACTTTTGGGGAATTGTAATAGGTGAACCAGGCTTTATTGTAGATATAAATTTTGCTAATGTGGGTTTTGGACCAACTTATCACTAGCGGGCCTCACTTTGTAGGTATTGGTTGGCATCCGTACATAACCATTCCAGTAAGTAACATGTTTGAGCCAAGCAGGATTCAGAATTTGCGAGATGATCCTCCAACTCTTCAATACCTTCCAAATGGGCCCGAGAATGAATAGATACAGTGCTTAACAAGGGTTTCGACAAGAGGGTGGTACTTAATCCAAGGAAGGGATTGCCAGTTGGAACAGGATGACAGGCCAAGAATCTGAAGCCTGAAGATGCCTGGGGTTCCGTGCTCTGGGGCAGTCCAACTTGCCACAACTTGGCCATGGCGAATTTGCAGAGCTTCTGTTACAGGCGTATGTTTTTGGTGCTTCAGAGGTTCCAAGAATCCAGTAGTCTAGCGGCTATTGCATCCCCCTGCTGTAATGATAGTAAGACCGATAGGACCTCTGTACTTGCTTCATTTGAATCAGTGGTTTGTTTTATTCCATCCCTGCTGAGAAGATGATGCCACTCACGGATGGCCCCACCTGGCTTTCACCGCGGAACACCATGAACAACTTCACGGACCCCCAAGAACGAGTTCGGACAAGCACTGTCCCATTGAGAACAGCATTTTACGGGGGTCCGTTTGAGTTAAAGTTCTACCCTCATGGTAATCTAGCATAGCCATTGTTTATGGCCATTTATAGTTGATTTACCTGTTGAAAATGAGGATTTTTCCATAGCTATGTTATATAGTTTGCCAGAGGGATATGTCACTTGTTTCGGATGTGAAACCTCTAGGGTGCCCCAACCATCAGTTGCCAGCAGACCCAGTCGCCCAGGTACCCGCAGCACGTGGATTCCTTGATTCTGGCGAGCCCCGTGGGGATGTTAGCCACCTGGCTCTCCTGGCTCTGTAGGGGGCGGCCATAGAGTTTCAGCACCGCACCATGGGTTGAGTATTCCATTGCTGGGGTCCCCATGGGGATGATCATGCTACAAGCCATCACAGGAGTTCACCGTTCACCACCGAATCCAAGGAAAGGAAACCCGGTGAGGGCATTTCAGAGGAACGCATCCAGTCCCTCACTTGGTGGCAACGTTGGCTGTTCTTCCGCGTGAGACGGCTGCTTGGTGACGTCAGCATATGGAATTTGCATGAATGCGCTTGGCAAAAACAGGTGGCAGCCAGATGAGAAGACACTCTTAGCTGCCCTGAAAAGTTTAGACACATTGTGTCCCAAACTAATCATATACCAGTGGTTTATTTCTGTCTATCTATTTTCATGATTTCCGTACATCTATGTTGCATTATATCTATTCAATTTATTCACATTCTCATATGCCATAGCTGCCATAACCTATCTACCTCCATATCCAAGGGATCTGAGGGCCACATGGTCCCGGGCCTTGCCTCTCCAAGGATGTGGGAGACAGGCTGGACTCCCATGGATTTTGTGCGGGGCTTGGGCCCTTTCGGCTGCTTGGCAACAGGGAAACCCAGGGAAGCCCGGGACGGGTCATTGATGGAAGACTTGAGCAAATTTTGGGAAAATCTACAGGAAACCATGGTATTTCCCATTAAATATGGGGGGGTTCCTGCAAATTTTGGAGATCGAGATGTCTCAGTCACGTTTTGTTTTTTTTTTTTCGTTTTCGGGAGAATTATATATAATGTTTATTTCCCGGTGACGTCAATGGTTCTTTCCAAATCATTGGGTCTCCGCTGGCTCCCATCAAAGCACCACATGTTGGTTGGATTTCCGAGATGCGTCTCCCATATAACATATGGCTTCCAGCAGCCCCGGATCCAGAGTTGTTACTTAAGGAGTTTTAAAGATTACTGGTTGGTGGTGACTGGAACCATGGAATTTTATGACTTTCCATAGATTGGGAATGTCATCATCCCAACTGACTCATATTTTTCAGAGGGGTTGAAACCACCAACCAGACTATATTTTTCCAGAAAGCCCTCGTGGTGGTGCCGCAGTTCGTTCGCCAAGTCGGTGAACATCAGGAACAGTGACTCCAATTTGACTATCAATGGATTGGTTTAAGGGAAAATCTACAGGAAACCATAGATTTTCCCATTAAATATGGGATTTTCCTGTAAATTTTCCCTTAAACCAAGCCATTGACACTAGGGTTGATGAGGGCTTATATCGAACTAGTTCATGGGGTTGTAAACCAACATAGCCATCCCTGGGGGTACCACCCTGCATGTTTAAGTGGTGCTATTCCATATGTGAGTCCCGCACGTCCAGTCGTACCATCCCAACGGATGCCCCAGGGTGTTGAACTTGATTTCCAAGTATACAAAAAGCTCATCCCAGGAAAACCATCAAACAATACCTTCCAGTAAAATCAATTTTATGAGAGAGACCCTGCAAATTGCTAGTTTTGAGTGGAAACTAATCTTCCAAGCCCTTATTTGGCAGGGTCTATGTGAATTTACTGGAGGGTATCCCCGTTCATTGGTGATTACAGTGAGTTATCCTACCTGGTTGATGTATTCGGGAGAGTTTCATATTGACCAACCACTATTTCATGGGATGCAGCCCGGGGGTACCTGGTACATTATTAGTTGCACAAGAATATGTCAATGGGCTATGACATCCTGATTTAAACCATTTTAAACCTGTGTTATTGTATCCCTACATATCCCTAGCATCACCCCGACGGATCGCGGCGGATCCAACCCTGGCCAGCAAGTCCCCTGCTGTATCCCTGGTCGTGGCTTGTTCCTTCGCTATTCTCGCTGGGATGATCCCATCCACAACTCAGTCCTAACTACCCATGACGGATCCATGGTGCTGGTACATATGCTAACATGACTGGGGTATATTGATGGTAGATGTTACCATATCTGGCAGCATACATGGATCCCATGGGCTATAATCAATTGACGCCTCGTGGCGTTAAATCCGGCCAAGGCTAAGAAAACACATGGGGCGAAGAATGCTTGCAGCATTCGATTGTCTAATCAACTGATTTTTTTTGTCAACGATCCCAGTTATCCAAAGGACATAAGTTGATTACACCAGATGTTATAACTTACCCTCTAACACAACTGCTGAAAATCACAATGTTTATAGGTAAATCATCTTTACATCAGCATGTTCATCCATTTTCCACAGCAGTTAGTTTAGTAGAGGGTAAATCACCATCAATCACCATCAATCACCATCAATCACCATAAGTCGATTATACTTACTAGCTTATCTATAATTATAGGTGTTCTAACTGATATCCCATCCCCAACTGAGGCGGTTGGCTCACTGATTGGTACATGGACCGCCGCTTCCGTCTCGCCCGTGCCAATGGCACCATGGAGCTCGACGTCGGCGCCACCGCGGAGTATCTGCACCGCTTGGCGCAGCGGCCACGTGGAAGCGAACAGTGCTTGGGAGCGCCTGGGGGGGTGGAGGGGCTAACCCATCATGAATGGTAATGGTATGTAATGGTTAATAAGATAAGGGTTCATAGTGGTTGATAATGGTTGATAACGGTTATAATTGGTTATATAATAATGGTTAAGAATGGTTAACAGCAAGTGGTTAGTAGTGGTTAGCAATGTGGTGAATACTGGTAAAATATTCTGGTTACGGTTAGAAAGTCCATTACTATTGGTTAACAATGCGGGGGGATGGGTGGGGATGGGGATCAGGTTGGGTGAAGACTTGGTCCTCCAGGAGATATTCCCCAAATTTGAGGGATGATCATCACTCATTATCATTGGCGGCGGCATTGGGCCTATTCTTTAGGGTATTTCTAAGTGTGGGTGTTTTTCCACTATTGTTACCTCTTGTTCCCACTAAAAGTCGATCAAGAGTGGCGCTTCGCAGAGGGTTTTTGTGTCCAAACTCCATCCCCAAACCCATCCCCCCCATCCCCAGATGAGCTATGGTCAATAATCATGGTTATTAACCATTAATAGGGGCTAGTCATCCAATGGTTCATAGGGATTTATAATAACCATTATAAGGATCCTTATTATGGATGGGATGACCATCAACCATATAGTGAGTATTGACCATAGCTCAGATGGTGCAACTCCAGGAGATCTGCTGCATTTTGGTGCCTGGCCCAAATCTCCCGTAGCCCCACGTCTGGCACAGACGCTGAACGCCCTAGAGCGAGCACCACCTGCCGCTCGGAGTTGAGATGGTGTAACGGTGTAACCGGAGGGAAAGGAGGGTCGAATTCCCTGGTTATGGCACGAAATACCAGTTATATCAGTAAGGCAGCCCCTTTACGGAATGACAACCAATTTTACAAGCATAAACATATTCCGCGTTTAATTCTACATGCAATGTTTCGTACCATGTGATGTACTTGTGGGATCTTGTGGGATTCGCTTGATGCTCCTTTTGTGCAAAACACAACTGGTATGCGATGTCAAGTCCAAACCATAAAAAATGGATCCTAAACCATTTGCCAACTGGGATACGCATATGTTTTGTAGTGAAATATAGTGAAATGCCTCATTCTCAATGTCTACATCTCCACTTGTCGATTTCTGGGATTCTGGGATGAGTATTTTTCCTGAACCAAATTTTTACTTGTGAAATCCCAAGGCATCCCAAGTGCAAAAATGGGTCACAAACCATTTCCCCTTTTTGGTAAACCAACATAGCTATGGCAAATCACCGCTTATAGTAGGTGAATCAACGAACTAAATGACAATCATGACAATCTTCCATAGCGATGTTTTTTTTTTTTCAGAGGGTTCCCTCTGGTAAACTAACATAACTATGGAAAATCACCATGTTTAATTGGGAAAATCCACTATAAATGGCCATTTTCAATAGCTATGTTAAATTACCAGAGGGTACTGCTGTACATATCTTTACCAGTGAACTCCCAAGTTTGGTGGCGAATTTCTCGGAATTTCTCGGCATGTCGCGGCCGAACTCGGCTCCCGACCTCCAGGTGACCTTGCTTTACGGAGACGCCGACTGGATGGACGCCAGCGGTGGGGCGTGGCTGGCGCATCAGCTGGGGCGAAGGACTGAAGTCATGGTGGTGGAGAATGCAGGTGACTCGACCGGAGTTCATATATTTTCATGGGATGTAGATATGCTGAAATGGAGTTAAAGGATTTTCATGGGGATTTAAAATTTAAGGTGATTAAATTGAATACTGGTTGGTGGTTTGGAACATGTTTTATGACTTTCCATATATTGGGAATGTCATCATCCCAACTGTTACTCACTCAATCATTTTTCAGAGGGGTAGGGCTCAAACACCAACCAGTTTATTATTAACCATCATTATATCCATATAATAACCATATAATATCCATAAAATAACCATATATTAACTTCATTGTATACCACCAACCAGATTTTTTTGTTGCGAAAGCCTCACCCACTTCAGGTAGGGCCAGGTTTTGGATTCACCCCCTGTTTTTATGTGGCAGTGGGTCAAAACCTTGTACCCCTGTAGTTCACATAAAAATAGCTGGTAAATGGATGTTCATCCCTCTAAAAATGGTATTAATAGGTATTGATTCATAGCCATGTTTCAATCCTCATGTTTTGTTGGTCAATGGTTCGCAAGCTCCCAGACTCCCAGTCCCCGATTTCTTGAGGCAAAAAAACGTCGCCATCATCACACGCAATTCTAAGGTTTAAATTGCATAAAAAAACACCACCCCAGTAATCATCAATCCAATCAAACATGGCATTGGAAGACCCAATACGTGTATATATATATGTGTATTTATATATATATATATATGTATGTATGTATATATATATATATATTATATGGGTAAATTTGATCACGAGCGAACCCTGTTCTCCCGAGCCCTGGAAATCATGGTTTATGTTAGGAAAATCATCCCCTTTTATGGCCGCAAGATTCAGGTTAGTGAAATATTACAATTTACCCATATATATATATACATGATTTTCCCAGCTATGGACTTCCATATGTGATCTCCCAGCCATGTTGGGAAATTTAACTCACAGCATGCAGGCAGTGGTGCCCCCTAGTTTTTTTTAGTTGGTGGAGTAACCAATCATTAGATATATCTACCAGAAACCCAAGTTGCTGGAGTTATGTTCACCAACTTGGCGATTCCAAACTGGGGCATCATCCATTAACCACCATTAACCACCCATTCACCATCCCTTCACCATAGCCTATTTGGTCACCAAAAGCCTGTCCAGGTCACCAGCTCTTTATGGACAACCCAAGGGCCTTCAACGCAGCCTGCCAACGAGCCTTAGGCGCCGGCGCGGCCAATGTGCCCGGACTCTACCAGCAACTCCTGAGATGAAAAAAGGGGGGGCGGATGGAGATCCCTAGCATGGGATGTGGAGCAGGATCTGAGTCCACCATCCTGAAATTTGGCAATTTTTAGGGGTGGTATAAACTCTAAGCCATCAAAATATGGTTGATTATTGCTGAAACATTATGTGGTATGGATTTTTTGGATGAATTTACAGCAGATATGGGTGGGATTCTGGAAATTGAAGTTTACGGTGTAGGATTCAGCAAACAAAACGCAGGCCAACTCTATGGCTATAGCAAGCTATAGCATTATAGGTTAATCGGCCATATTTGCATTTGAAGAATGCAAGATCCCGAATCCTGTGGAGATTCAATGGCATTTTTTGTTGACCCTAAGTTATCAGGTTGTTTACAAACCGCTTTGACCATCGATCCGCAGCTATCAATCCTACTGTAGCCAATTTAATGGGTGCAAACAAAACTTGGCAAAGTAAGGACTCTACATTTAAGGTAGTTGACAGCATCCCGCATTTAATCCATCAATAGATGCGTTGTAGGGTCCAAGTAGGGGCACGATGCTGGGGGGTATCTGTGAAGAAAAGTAATTCTGGTTGACGGCAGCTGCGATTAGCATGAACAAATTTCAGTCAGAAGGGGGATGAAGGATTAAACTGGCGTGTGAACATGGATGAAGTTAATTAGGATATTTCAGGGGAAATCTATACATATACAATCATATATATATATATAATTATATATATGGAGTTTATGATGATACCCTCTAAGCCTTTGGTAAACTGATGATGATCGCATCACCTGACTTTGGATTGGTTGGGTGTTCCTGTCCGATCCCTGATTCCTTGATAAAAGAAATCTTCCACAGTTGATGCCCTGAGTTCAAACATCCCTAGTGTTGTTCGGGTTCCGGGTTTCGTTGGTGCATAAACATGGACATATCGGTATTTGTCTTAGCGTAGGTTAATACTAATTATAATCATTATTACTATGTTTTCGTTGTTGTTCTTTGACCATGATTGTCATTGATGTATGTGCATCCTAATTTCCATACCATCGCCTCCCATGACGGTACTGCACTGTCTTCTGCTGGTATAATTTGATGAAACTCCAGGTGAATTCCTATCTCAATGGATTGGTTGAAGGGAAATTTTACAGGAAACCCTACATTTCATGGGGAAAACCATGGTTTCCGGTTAAGATTTTCCCCAACAAACCAATCCAGTGACTATCACATCCTCCCTTTTCACCATCCCAGTCTGTGTTTGGCTTGTGCAGGAAGCTCCGGAAGAGGACGCTCCAAAAAACTCGGAGGCGAGGAACGCCTGGCGCTGATTATGGCCACAGAAATTGAATTTCTTCTAGTGATTTGTTGTGCTTAGATGCATTTGCTTCTCATTTACCCTCTGGTAAACTAACATAGCGAACTGGAAAATCACCATGCTATTAATGGGCAAATCAACTATTTCAATGGGCCATGTTCCAGTTCGCAAACTGTTAGTCATTGCCAGAGGGTACCCCACTGCTGGTGATCAACCACCTAAGTAACGATTGATCGTTTCATCGATTTTCATCGTATCATCCTATCATTGTGACTCAGCAAGCAAAGTGTCTCATTGGCGATGCCCGAAACCCGGATCTTTGGGGATGACTCTAGGATTGCTTCAAAAGTGTTCGCATGAAAATATTGGCAAGACCGGATGAATAAACCCCTATGCAATCCTAGGTATATGTATGGTTAATTGGGAGGGTGTAATAAATTCATCCTGACTTGACATTTTCTAAATACCATTGAATCCCTTTGGGAGAACTCTGTTGGAACCCTTATTGAAGGTGCCTGCCAACACTTTTTGCAGTGGCCAGGGTTGTTGAAGTTTTTCTTGGGTAGATTCCGGTAGATGTCGACATGTGGAATCTACCATCAGGAAATCCACCATGTTAGCTTCACATGCTCCGTGGTTCGGAAATCTTGTGCGACCCGTGCTTTTACTTTTCCGGCTTGAAGTTCAGTTTTATAGCTTATTTTGCCATGAAGACCATGTAAAGTAGCAACTGTGAGCCAGTTCACCAAAGAAATACCTGACTTTATTTAGGAAGAACTTGGGATTACATAATGATTTGTTTGGTGTACTGGGAAGAATTTGGGATGATTAATGATAGTTGGAACATGTTGGAACCACCAAGCAGTCCCTGTTTTGCCCAATATCCATCACCGTGCGAGGCGCCAGAGACAGCGACAGCTGACTGCAGTTCTGGTGTCGCAGAAACCGCGGAGGATCTCTTTGGCGCAGCATTTTTCGAGGTCAGGCTGTTGTGGAAGGGATCAATGTGCCATGTTTTCTTCATGATCTACCCTCTGGTAAACTAACATAGCTATTGAAAATGGCCATAGAAATAGTGGATTTTCCCATTAATAGCATGGTGATTTTCCATAGCTATGTTAAATTACCAGGGGGTACCATGATTTTCAATTCTTTCCCAGAAAAGAGGATTAGATATATTATGTACGTAGTATTAGCAACAATCAGGATCGGATAGTGAACATTGTTGCACCAGCAATATATGTGCAAGGTCAAAAGGCATTTCCTTTGATATTGCAATCCTCTCCGCCGAATCTGAAGTACCTCTCAATTGAAACCATGTTTTATGGATCTAATCCTATCCCCTGAAATGAAACACTCACCAGAACCATGGTTCAGTATGGTTCAGTGAGGATTTACATATTTATATTTTGGATAATGTAGGGGTGTTTTAATATCGGGGATGGGAATATTCATGTTCGAGTCAGGTGGATAGGTTAGCAGACACGTCCCCAGTGGGATCAACATTCGCAAAGAAAAAGTGGAGAGAGACGCCCCAAAATGTACCCTCTGGTATATTAATTTGGGTAAATTATAGCGACCTCACTGCGACCTCACTGCAGTCATGGTTAATACGGGAAATCATCCCCAAATGGCCTTAGTTCATCTTAGTGAAATATTGTAATTTACCCAGATTAATATAGACCCTGGCAGTCATCGGGGTTGGAAGACTAGTTTCCATTCAAGATTGGTGATCTTCAGGGTCGAACTGTTAATTTACCAGGGGGGTAATTTCTATCCAGAAAATGCATGTTAAAGATATGACAGAAACCATGAGACTTTTGTGTTACCAACCACATTTGGCATATTTGTTGCAGAGATTGGCTGATAAGAAGTTTTGTTTTTGTTTTTTGCTGGAAACGCTCAGAACCATTGGTTCTTAGTGGCTAAATCAATTGTATACCCTCTGGTAAATACACATAGACCCTGGGAATCACCAATTTGTAATGGAAACTAATCTTGCAACCCCTATCTGGCAGGGTCTATGTTAATTACTGGAGAGTAACTACTAGGTATTGATGATTAATATAGTGGTAATTATGAATTTTGATAATTAACCACACATGGATATATATAATACTACAGTATTAATATATATATATATATAGGTGCTTAATATTATTAACCAATGATCAATATTAACCATGACAAACTACTATTGATGATTAATATATTGTTAACTATGGTTATATGATAAACCATGGTTATTGAATAGATAGCGATTTGATAAACAACTACTAGAGGTAATAGTAGTTATTATCTAGTTACTGATTAGCGATATTAATAGCAATTGATAAACAACCATATCCCATATCAATAATAAGTAACTAGTAGTTGTTTAATAACCATATTGATATTAACTAGTGGTTATTGATGATTACGCTTCAAAATCACTGGTTATTTTTCGTCAAATCTTCCGGAATCCTGGCAGGGCCTTCCGGGGCCCTCTCCACAGTCCAGCTCTCCGCCTTCGAAAAGATTACGTGTGGAGGTGCCGTGATGGGAACCAATGGTCAGCTATAGATATAGATATAGATATATATATATATACATATATCTATCTATCTATCTATCTATCTATCTAAAGGATGGAGGAAAAGATACCCTCCAGTAATTTAACATAGACCCTGGCAGTCATCGGGGTTGGATCCAACAAATTAATTAACCAGAGGCTAAATGGTAACCGCTCCGACTCCAATGAAACTCCCATGGAAAGAATCCGTGCGGTGCTCCCAGGTGCATCAGAAAACCTTCGTGGCAGTTTCCGACCTGTGACAAAACCAATTCTATTCAGATCTACCCAGCCTGGTAAACTGTCACATAACTATGGAAAATCACCATGCTATTAATGGGAAAATCCACTATAAATGGCCATTTTCAATAGCAAACTGCTAGTTTACCAGAGGGTAGTTTAGAGGGTACCTCAACCTCGCGGAAATGGAGACCGCAGCGGCTGACCATGAGATACCATGTGGATCCATGTGGCTTGTGTGATGCAAGGCTACATAGCTGAACCTGCACCTAAATATGACAGAGACATATACCACAGCATCCAGTTGCTGTTTTTTCAACTATGTTTTTTTGGGTTGGGATGTTCAACCCTACTTCTTGGATAATGCATATTAAACCCATATTTCAGATTTAATTAATCATATCTAATCATATTTCAGCACATTTAATTTAATCATATTTACGTATTTAGTTTCATCCCATAGATGAGTGAAGTATTCCATATATAACTGTTTGTTTTCCACCCATTTACGAACACTTCCAGCTTTCAACATGGGACGACGAGGAGACTGAAGCTGCAGGGTCAGCCCCAGAGCAACCGGAGGTGCTATCCTCAGAAGCGACTTGAGACCATTTTGACCATTTGGATGGTAAACCAGGGGTTGGTTTGCCTGTCCCATTTTGGATATATTGGACATCACCTGAAAAAGTAGCCATGAAATAGACCATATACATCCATATACCGATTTTGGTTGGGTGATGTGAAAAATGGGGACATTTCATGACCCTCTGGTAAACCAACATAACTATGGAAAATCACCATTTTTCATGGGTAAATCAACGATTTCTATGGCCATGTTCAATAGCTATGTTTGTTTACCAGAGGGTAAATGATGATTTCACCATCATTAACCATGGAGAACACCATAAAAATCACCATTAATTATCATTATATAACGATCAGTGATGCTATGGATGGAAGAACTATGATGATACTGTGGATGAACCTATGAAACATTGGTGAAGAATGGGATTGGGATTATAACTAGATTAACCAACTGGATGGGTACAAACTAGTCCTGGAATCCTAAATAGTCTTTTGGTATGGGATTATCTACGTTCACCAGCAAAGAATTTGTCATTCTTTGTAAGGTATCCAGGGGTGGCAATGATTATGCTGTGATGCAAAGTTATGACAGTTATGACGTATACAATGGTATACAGTTCCTTCTATTTTTTTCACTGGTCGGTCTATAAATTACTATAACCAGTGGCTAAGTTCGAAACACCCGAAGTTTGGTCATGTGAGTTTTGCTGATTCGGCATTTTAAGGATGATCCCCAGAAGGTTCCCGCCCAATTATACATACAGTAGTTCTAAGTTGGTTAAACCCGCATTTTTCTACAGACATACGGTGGGTGGTTGCGAAATCCTGCACCACCAAAAGGATGGTTGAAACCCTATAGAAACCCTATAAATAATGGGATAAACCATCTATCAACTGGTGCAGGATTTCGCAACCATCCACAGTATCATATATCATATCACATCATATTGAGGATTAGTATCATATTTCGCAACCATCGCACATCATCTACAGTATCAGCATCATATATCATAGGGACACCACCGGGGTACGCGCCTCGCATTTGACCCTACCCCAATGGTTTCGCATATGACCCTACCCCCATTTTGGAGTAGGGTCGAATGTGAGAAAGTAGCGTTTTTAGCTGCGAAAAGAGGGTCCCGGAGATGATGATGATCATGATCATGATGACGGTGATGATGGTGATGATGATGGTGATGATGATGATGGTGACGATTTTGATGATGACGGATGATCGTGATGATGGTGATGGTGATGATGATGATGATGATGATGATCATGATGATGATGATGGTGACGATTTTGATGATGACGGATGATCGTGATGATGGTGATGATGATGATGATTATGATTATGATGATGATGATGGTGACGATTTTGATGATGACGGATGATCGTGATGATGGTGATGGTGATGGTGATGATGATGATGATGATGATGATGATGTCACACACAACTTTGTCACACAACTTTGTCACGCACAGCTCTTTCACACAATCTGTCTTCCACCATCTCCTTTACCTTTGCTGCCTTTCCCCTCCCATCTTCCTGGGGGGCTGGTTGATTTGATACCAATGAATGTAATTGTTCAAGGGGGCTGGTTGATTTGATACCAATGAATGTAATTGTTCAAGGGGGGGCTGGTTGATTTGATACCAATGAATATAATTGTGCAAGGGAGGCTGGTTGATTTGATAGCAATGAATGTAGTTGTTCAAGGGGGGCTGGTTGATTTCATACCAATGAATGTCATTGTTCAAGGGAGGCTGGTTGATTTGATACCAATGAATATGATTGTGCAAGGGGGGCTGGTTGATTTCATACCAATGAATGTCATTGTTCAAGGGAGGCTGGTTGATTTGATAGCAATGAATGCAATTGTTCAAGGGGGGCTGGTTGATTTCATACCAATGAATGTCATTGTTCAAGGGAGGCTGGTTGATTTGATACCAATGAATGTAATTGTGCAAGGGGGGCTGGTTGATTTGATACCAATGAATGTAATTGTTCAAGGGGGGCTGGTTGATTTGATAGCAATGAATGTAATTGTTCAAGGGGGGTTGGTTCACGGATGTCTGGTTTGAGGCAGGGTAAAGTGGGGTAGGGTCAAATGTGAACCGGGAAATGTTGTTTTTTT
>Ga0126342_10001005_pt1 | contig 36740 bp, 30 predicted proteins | sample Cyp1metagenome_FD_92528 | JGI IMG/M metagenome (GOLD analysis project Ga0126342, IMG submission 92528) | Coral microbial communities from Lord Howe Island, Old Settlement Bay, Australia - Cyphastrea 1 metagenome | ecosystem: Host-associated > Invertebrates > Cnidaria > Coral ... | reverse complement strand
TAGCTTGGGGAGCCCCCACGGGGGGGAAAAGTGAAAATTCCCTAGCTTGGGGAGCCCCCACGGGGGGGAAAAGTGAAAATTCCCTAGCTTGGGGAGCCCGCACGGGGGGGGGGAAGTGAAAATTCTTAGCTTGCCCCACGGGGGAAAACCACCCTTAGCCCCTCTCACGGACCGAAATAAACCTGCGGTGTGGGCGGCCACCCCACGCGAAGCGGGGTGAATTATAATATTTCACTAACCTGAATTGTTGGGCCATTTGATGATGATTTCCCTTACTAACCATTCTTCCAGTGAGGGAGAACAGTGAGGTCGTTATAATTTACCCAGATAGGGGATATATATATATGTGTAATATAAAGAATTATTATACATTATATAACAATTATATAACCGTAAACCGTAGCTGCCATAGCTCAAAACAATAGCTCCCCCATGGCCCCATGCTCCATTGGAAAGTTGAAGTGCAACTTCCGGCATCCTTTTGCGGACAGCCACCTGCGATCCCATCACCTGTCCTTTGCTGAATAAACGATGATGACACCTCGCAGCTTTCAAGCTGAGATCAGTAAGATTCGGCATGGAAGCTGGTCAGGGCAAGTCGCAATAAAAAAACAAGTCCATTATTCCTAAGCGTCCGTCCATCTCAATCTTTGTTCTATCACCCTATCTGCATGGTTAAACCCCGGTATATGCTGGTCGCACAATCACGCGCTTTGTTGGTTTAGCATGCCCATACCTCGCCAGTTTCAATTAGTTTCCCTTCATAGGATGCCTGCTCGGGCTCAAGTAGGTTTTTCAACCAACGTCCATGTGTACTCTTTGATGGGCAGGGGTGTCAAAGGATGTGCCCAGAATTAACACCATTGCGGCCAAGGGTGTGGGCCGGGCCAGCAAGTTGTGTAATTTTGACTTTTGTTTGAACCGTGGCATTTGATCAATATCCTCTCGAGCTGTACCGAATTCACCGACCAACATAGCACGAACCTGTTACATGAATGGCTGATATCCCAACCCACATTGCCAGCTGGGCTGAGTCTGGGCTGAGTGGCTCGAGTCCGTCTTGTTGGAAAGAAGGTGGCACCACCATTCCGCACGGCACCACCCCCTCGACAACCAGGTAGCCTGTGGTTGTTGAACTTTTTTTTGTTGTTGCTGTGGCTGCTGTTGTTGCCGTTGTTGTTGCTACATGCATGAAATGTGTGCGAAGGATTTCTCAACAAAGGTAAAAACGCGATACATAAAGCACATCCTAAAGAAACAACAATATGAGAAGCAGGGTCTATGGTTTTGTCATGAAGGCCACTAAATGGCAACCAAGTTCAGGAGCTGGCCCCGCAACCAACTTGAAGCCTTCCCTATGACAATGGCTAGTTCAGTGAAGTGAGAACCCTAGAAAATATCCAATACCAGCTTGATCAAAGGGCATATCTACAGGAACCGACCGGTTTCCCAGCCAAGTCTGGCTGAACAGTTCGGCCATTTTGGGATAGCTACCGCTACCACAATGAATTTCACCATAAGTTAGGTGAAACGTTGCGACGTGAGGTCTTTGTAATCCATCCAGATTATGAAGTTGTGAAGAGAAAGAAATCGGTGTTTTGTGCCAATTGAACCCATTAGACTTTATGATGGTTGGCTGTATCCCCAGTGTCGTTGGTGACTTAGCCCAGGATTTCCATAATTCACCCGATCCAAATACAGGGTTCTCCGCAAGTGTATCTCTACACTTAAGGCTGGGACCGAAACGACACCATCGTGGCGTGGTGCTGTTGCTGCCAAGCGGCATAATTGCAAGGCGAACCGTTGCTGTGCAAAGTCCTTGGCGTTCCGCAACATGGACATTTTTTCGGTCTATAAGATCTGGGTAAATTATAATATTTCACCAACCTGAATTAAGGCCATTTTGGGATGATTCCCCGTACTAACTATGATTCCAGTGAGGTCGCAGTGAGGTCGTTATAATTTACCCAGATAAGATATATAGTGACGACCTACCGCAAGCATGTGAGGCTGCAAATAAATTGACCAATCACATGATTACATAGAGTCAATTTGTTGATTTTAGAAGTTATGTACGGCAAGTGAAACATAATGTACCAATACCCGATACCATGCGAGGCTGAGGCATATGCGCAAAAAGAACTTGGCACGGCACATCCTGAGAAAATCCTAGATAAGGTGTGCGCAGTGGTTCTGTTCCAACCCCACGTTCCTTGGGGCCCGCTATTCCAGTCACACTTGCTACGCCAAGCTTCTCGGGCACCAGCGCCAGAAAGACGTCGGCGGCCTGTCCAAAGTGGTGCATTGGATGATTTGGATTGGTCTGGATGTACCCTCTGGTAATTTCAGATAGCTGTGGGGGCCATTTTCCTTGGTACTACATGAGTTCTATGGCGTGAAGGCATAACGGCAGTTAAGTTAGAAATTAGGCGTACGTTGTTTTTTGATGTTTCTTGCAAACTGAACCTGAAACATCCCGTATCCAAAGTTCCTGATTCACCTGAGCTAAAATGGACATGATGAAACAAACTACCGCGTAATGATTCCATGATAATAAAGCATCACTTTTGGATGCTACAGTCCACTGTTCCCCGCTTGAACCTCCGTCCACATGTTAGTCAACCAAAACTATGGCCAACATGCATATAAAAGCACAAACTGCGTCCTACGCCTTTTTGCTTATGTATGTATATGTATATGTATACATAATATATATATATATATATGTTATAGAGCGAGAGAGAGAGAGAGAGTATACGTTTTTCGTTGATGGTTGAACCATGGATATGTCAACTCCGGATTAATTAAACTACCTTATGGATTAGGGGCTAACCCCAAATAGTGATAATTTGCTATTCGAATGGTACCCCCCCATCATCAACAGCACAGGGTCGAATTTAATAAAAATCAAGGGTTAATTTGTTAATATAAATCCCAATCATCTTCCTGACTACTATTTACCCTCTGGTAAACAAACATAGCTATTGAAAATGACCATTTATAGTGAATTTACCCATGAAAAATGGTGATTTTCCATAGTTTTTTGTATGTTTACCAGAGGGTAAGACCAGACCCAATGTTTTCCAGCGGAAAAAAAAGGCAACCCTTCATGCCTTGTGAGATCTTGTGAGTAAACATATCCAGGGGATACATGGGATAGACCCAATATCCCAATATATCCAAACATAGTCATAATTTTGATAACTATACCACCCCCACTTTTGATAATAAAACAATCACTTCGTACCCTCTATAGAGCTATGGAACATCACCAAGTTCATTAGGGATCTACCATGGAACTTTTCATGGGCTATCGAAAAACCGTCTCTACGTAACACGGAACAAATTGCCAGAGGGTAACTCCATGTACCTATTTCAATGCCAGTAATTTCACACTCACCTACCATCTGGTTGTGACTAACATAACGAACTGGAAAGATCCACCATTTTTAATAGGTACACCATCTATTTCTAGGGGCCATGGCTTCCATGGCTATGTTAAATAACCAGAGGGTATATTCCAAACATACTTCAACCCGCCCACTCGTTCTTTTTAGAAAGTGTCCCAATCATCGAACATGGCAGAAAACCTCAGGTTCGGGCCGTTAAATCAAAGGCCTTATCTTTGTTGGCAATATAAACAATTCCTTTTAATATTACATTATTTTTTATTAAATATATTCCATTCACATTAATATTCTATGACTAGTCCATTCCATTATTCTTTTGATATTCATAAGCCATTCCATAATTTTAGTGATGTTATTATGCCATTTTTCCACTTGAGATCCAACAAATGTGATAAACCTAATGCCATAAATCTACCATTGGCAGATGGTTGAAATCCTGCCAATTTATGGTTATATTGGGATTGGTTTATGGCCTTGAGTTTACCACATCCTCCCATTGATATCAATTGTTGGTATCACTGGACTATTCCACTTATCCATCCATAGTACCTATCTAATTACTACGTATGATAAATATGATGAATTTACTATGGACAGGTACTAACAATTAGATAGGTACTATGATATCCACCCAGCGCCAGCGCCTCCACATAGCCCGGGATGCTCTGCACCGCCAGCGCCGCTGCGGAGCGTTGCAGGTCCTCATTGACGCCGGCCACGCGCGCGGTGATCTGTGGGATGGCGAACCAGTCCTGGCGGAAACTTGGGGAACATTGGCAACACGAAAAATGGGAGACTTGGGTATTTACGATGCTTTTAGATGATTTAATATTTAATTTAAGATGTTCCGATTTTAGATGCATGATAAAAAAGATTAAATTTCTGTCGGAACAACACAACGGGAAATTTCTGGATGAACTTTGGGGATTGGGGACTGTCAGTCAGCTGCAAATTGCAGCTTAAATTGGGATTCTAAGTAAGATTACCGGGGATATCAGCATCAACAATGTTGATTTAGCATGAATTTTAAGCAACAAATATTGGAAATCATGAAACAATGGAGGATTATTCAACAAACATGTGGACGTACATCAATCTCAAAACTTACGGAAGTCAGCAACAAAACTAAGATTTGAAACATCCAACTATCGCAATTTCGGGATTATATAATGAGTAAACATATGAAATTACACATTTGGGATTCAACCACCAAAAAATCCAGCAACAAATTGGAAAAATGTGAAGCATGCAACAACAATTGTGATTCTGATACGGGGACATCTGTTGCGATGAAAAAATACATAAATAAATAGAACACCAGGTCCTAGTAGAGGTACCCAATACATGTAGACAAGAAGGTGGAAGAAAAAGGAATGCAACTGGAGGTCTGGAAATAATTGTGTAACAACCAGGGGGCAAACCCAGCTGAAAATCGGTGAAGATTTCACCTTGGATTATTGAATATTGATTGTGGTACCCAGGCACCAGGGATGCCAGTGGATTGTGAAAGTTGCCAGGGAAAAGATGCGGAACCCTTGCGGCAACATGGGGGATAATAATAAGAAGAAGTGAAGAACTACCGTAGGAGTGGTCCACTGATTAAAATCATGCGTGTTTCCGTGTTTCCATGAGATTTTGGCTTTCTTTTTTTCTCACCAGTTATTAGTGTCCTATCAATTTTCCCTAACCATATCCTCCTTCTTGCCTGTTTGTTTCAATTGCCATTCCAATTCATGTAGATCTTCAGTTCCTGGGGTTGCGTAGCGGCGTAGCGCCACCTTTGCTGAAATTCCTTACAAACCACAGATTCGTATGGGCATCGGTATGGATCAAAATTGGCTACCCCCATAATTAGATGGTTCATAATGTTCATAAATACTAAACATATACTGAAATTTGTGGTCCCGTAGGACTTGATTTTTGACCCATACCCAAATCTGCGAAGATTCATGAAGTGGATCTTACAAGCCCCATTGGCCCATCGGCCCCTTGAGCGATCGCCCAAGACTCAAAGAAGACAAAGCCTTGAGCGATCGCAGCACGGTCTCTGCGGGACACGGACTTGAAGATTGGGAAGGAGACCATGTCCTCTGGACTGACGTGGTCTATTCAAGGGCATTCTTTTGGGGGATAGAAAGCCAAGCAGGCATATCATATGGATGCTGGTGGTACAACTATTGGAATATCTCGGGATTTTACCAGTTTTTTTTGCCAAAATATCATATGGATTACAACTAATTGTCCATCCCATTCTGGGGTCAAACACTTTTTGAGTTTTTGAGCCATAGCCACATGGCTTAAAATCTCTTGGGCCCATGGAATTGTAGTTCGTTGCTTCTATTGTAGTAGGTACTTCACCCAAGTGTTGGGGAACATGTGAAATTGATATTGGTATCATTGCCAACCTGCAAACCCCTCAAATCTGTTGAGGTACGCGCGGCTCACCCCATAAGGATGTAAAACCCCAAAACCTACAAATTTTGGTCCTTCTAAGCAACTCTTGCCCTTATCCATAGAAACATCCGCCAGAAACCATGTTGTAATTTGGTAGATCTTCTCATTTTGAGGTCCCACTAGCCCAATCTTTGTGGCAGTTCTAATAGGGAAAATCCGGCTGAAACATGGAAATACTTCAAAAAATAGAGTTACCCTCTGGTTATTTAACATAGCCATGGAAAATCACAATTTTTAGTAGGTAAACCCAGGTAAACCATCTATAAATGGCCATTTTCCATGGCTATGTTAAATAACCAGATGGTACTTTTTTGTACGTTAACTATCATGTGGTTGGGGCCCACTCGATTCGTAGCTCCAACTGGCCCCCGAACATAGGGAATATAGGTAACCATAGCTCAACCCCACCACTCGGTAGTGATCTCAGCAACCCCCCAAGGCTTGGAAGCTCCACCCCTTGGCTCCTCTTCCACCTGCCAGGATGACCCAGAATGTGATGAGCAGATGGATTAGATATGTTTTTTTTAAATAAAACCACATGGGAAATGGGTATATAAATATACTTATGCGTGGAAAAAAGGTGGGAAAGCAACATGGATTAGCCATAAACATTTCTATATACATCCATATTATATATTCCTATAGATTATTGGGCATGCAGCTAAGTTTCGAGGCAAACAAATCGAGGAAACCATACATGTTTTGCCATGTATATATATAATTACACACACACATATATATATATATACATATTATATATATACATATTACATATACATATATATTATATATACATATGTGTACATATATACATATACATAAATACACACATATAGATATATAGATATATAGATATAATTACATACCAGCATCACATATAAGGTGGTCCTTCAATCCCAAAAGCTCCACTGTTTTCCATGGCTGGTCATCCAATGGAGGTTTTTCAGCAGGCAGCTATCATTCTACCAGCAGAGATTGGACACTCCAAGACTTGAACGAACTCTACCCTCTGGTAAACATACAAAAAGCTATTGAAAATCACCATTTATAGTGAGTTTTCCCATGAAAAATGGTGATTTTCCATAGTTATGTTAAATTACCAGAGGGTAACAAGTGTTTCATGTGCTACTATTATGGAAAAAAAATGAAATTGCTATACATACATGCTATACCCTCTGGTAGTTGAACATAGCTATTGAACATGGCCATAGAAATAGTTGTTTTGCCTTTTAAACATTGTGATTTTCCATAGCTACGTTAGTTTACCGAGTGTATGTTCTGTTTGTCCACGAGTTGCTGGGACTTCCTTGCCAGTCTGAGGTGCCATGGACCAATGGATGGCATTTCTCAAAATTCGATTTGGCTGAACAGTATTTCATACATGTTTACCCAAATGGTGTAATGTAGAAAAGCCAATAATGAAAAACCATCCCCAGCACTACTATAAAAATAACCCTAGATTTTCAATGCTAGATTCCGATTTTCTCTCAGGTTTTTACCGCATTGGCACAGAAAAACATACATTTCGTGGAAGATCGCGCAAAACTCATATTGATATTGAGCCGATTTGGACAACAAGAAATCATACAACACGAACACCTACACATTTATGTCTATAGTTACATGATGACACTGTTACACAAATAACATCAAATAACTATAGATTTCTCTAAACGTATCAGCAATAGTAAGGGCACAGAAGCATCTTTGCTACAAATATTCATATGTCCCAACCTTGTTTGTGAGTCCCTTTTTGGGTTCAACGCCAAGCGAAAAACCAGGATGGATTTGGGGGTCCAGTCCCTCGATTTTTGGGATTTGCCGTTGGTTCATATCCAAAGCAAGTCATATGTTGCGTAAAACCTACTTCTGATGGAAGTCACCCCCAAAACTTTGTTGGTTAAATCATGTTAAATCATTTAAAATTCACATTTGGGGTCAACATTTGGTTTGCAACCCATATGTTCTCATAAACCAAAGCCCAAGTGCTGACGCCTTCAGTTTCCCCTCAACAATCCGCTGCAAGGCTTCTCTCAGCACCGACAGCTGTGCTCCGGAAGGGTCAGGATGGGATGGATTCAACCTGTGTGGCGCAACGCACGTCCAAGTTAAGTTGTATTGCGCTTATATGGGTCATATAATGTTATAAGAGGTATATAATGTATTATAATGTTATCTCTCTCGTTATGTCTGATTTCGACACATGATTGTTATAGTTGCATGATTGTGTTTAATAGATTTTACAGTAATAGGATTTCATCGGCTCTTTTTAATGATCTTTGAATATAAAATGGTGATGAAAAAATGGAGGTCAAGCGCGAGATTGGCACCTTTCAGGGGGATCATCCCAGAAATTGTCCCAGAAATTGTCATCCTTGACACCCTATAGCAAGGTCCTGGAATACAGGCGCAAATCTCAACATCAAAACCATGGCCTCCCAAAAGTGACGAATATTTCCAATGGTTTACCTTTAAGTCTTTAAGTGGACTTCCCAATTTTTTTGATAAACACGAAAGATCATCTTCAGCCAATCTAGACATAGCTGGCCACCATGACACCAGGCGGCCATTGGCGGATCAGGGATGTTGGGGAAACAACATCTGGAACCAAGAAAATCTAGGGCATGGCAGCAGTCTCCAGCATTTTAAAAACGATACATACGATAAATGTTTACAAAACCAAACCCATCACTTCACTTCCCCAACATGCCGGCAACATACAGCTTACTACTGGCTTGCGCACAAACTCCAGGATAAATATCAATAACTGATACAGTAAATCAAATCAATATGAATTATACTGAATTATGACATAAAGTCGTGGAGACAAAAAAAAACACAGACGACACAGACGCACCCATGGATCCTCACTGCATCACAGGCACCATTGGTGCGAAACAAAGATCCTTGGCTGGACGCTGGGACGATGTAGTGAATGCTTGGATCTTAGGTTTCTGAAGATCAGTGAATCATTACATGAATATATATATATTATCAGTTATATATCATTGTCAAGTTATCAAACACCAAAAATCGAGGCATATAACTTCTATATCATTCTCAAACACCAAAATCTAATCAAAAAAGCTGGAAAAGAACTCCGCTGACAGTGAACACCACAGCAAACCTATGGAACAACATCACGCAGTAGGACCAAAGATCATGGTGTCGCAACATCAACTCTAAAGGGTGTACACCTATTGTTGCTTACCCTCTGGTAATTTAACATAGCTATTGAAAATGGCCATTTATAGTGAGTTTTCCCAATAAAAATTGTGATTTTCCATAGTTATGTTAGTTTACCAGAGGGTAAATCCTTTTTTGAATCCTCACTTTTGCCTTGCTATGCCAAGAAAAATCTGCCGGTGCAAGCACCGAAAACTTTTATCAAAGACTCCACCCTCAATTGCCGTCATTTTCTTCAACAAGTGAGTTAGCAAAATCCACATCTTTGCTAACAAAAAAACAACTTGTAAAATCCTCATGTTTTACAGCGAATTCCCTACTGCAGCTTTCTGGGCGATCCCCAGCTTTCTTTGGGGGGCGTCCCGGTGCGCCCAGCTGCGTGAACATCCCAGGCTGCCAGGCGTGGAGGAGCCCTGATGGTAGATGTGTTTTTAAAAGGGTGAAACATATACTGGGAATCTGAGGGTTTCCATAGTCATGGGGGTACCTCAGTATGATTTAAATGGATGGTCTATAATGGAAAATCCTCTTAAAATGAATGATTTGGAGGCACCACCATTTTAGGAAACCCCCGTATGTGTCTACTGTATGAAAAGATAGATCCAGAAATACACAAAGCCAATTACCATCTGGTAATTAACAGTTTGATATATGGAAAATGGCAGATTTAATTAGTTGGATTATTTGTGATGATTTGCCGATAAAAACAGGTGATTTTCCATAGCTACTTTAAATTACCGAAGGGTATCTATATGATGGGAGTTCGCAAATCATAATGTATATAATATAATATGATATAATATAATATAGCATAATATAATACAATATAATAAAATATAGTAAAATATAATATAATATAATACAATACAATATAATATAAAAAGGTAATAATATAATATAATATAATATAATATAATATAATTGATATGATATGATATAATATAATATAGTATATTATAATATATTATAATATAATATAATATATTATAATATAATATAATATATTATATCATAATATAATATAATATACTATACTATAATATAATATAATATAATTGATATGATATGATATAATATAATATATTATAATATAATATAATATAATAAAATATAATATAGTATAATATATTATATCATAATATAATAAAATAAAATATAATATAATATAATATAGTATAATATAATTTAATATATTATACATATATATATATATAATTTATATAAATGTATATTATTTATAAATATATATATAATATTTATATATATTATGATACATAATATATTTTCTATAATATAATATAATATAATAATATATATATAAATATCAATCCAAACGAATCAAACGAAACATCCGCAAAGTCCGGTTGCGGAGACGTGCTGAGGCAAATCGGCCGTGACGCCGATTATTTGGCTGGGCACCCGCTGGTAAACTAACATAGCTATGGAAGATCATCCCTTTTTCAATAGGTATATATATATATACATATCAACTATAAATCAGGATTTTCCATAGCTATGTTAGTTTCTGTCAGTTTACCAGAAGATCCCAATATTTGTTGATTTCATCGATTTCATCTCCATCTGTTGATACTTGTTGGCTACGTCCACCCCAAAAGAGACCCACATCACTCAGCACTCCTTGTTCTTTGAGTCTTTCGTGTGGCTCTGGAGCTCCGGTCATCAACAGCAGATCTGCCACCTATCGATGTGGGAGCTGGGCGACCTTGGTGGTTCAATGTTGCCATTTAGTCATTGCCAAGACAGGCTTCATCAGTGATTTATCAGGTCATAGCTTGCGCATGAAGATGTGCAGCTTTCCTTGAGCAGGTGCCACCCTCTATGCAGTGAAGTTTTCCTATCAAAGAGAAGGGGGTCCTGTTGATATTCCCTTGCCACCAAGGCTGGGAAACCACAATCTCAAGAAATCTAAACTTAAATGGCATGTCCCCGCATTGGAGTACTCTTGTAAGGCCTCCTTAACGATAATTATCTTCACAAAATATGACCTTTCATGGTCCAAGATACTTCCATGTTGGCTAACAATCGCCATTGACCATTACGTCATTACGTAATCATTACCTCCCTATTCCCATCCCATCCCCAGGGCGACATGCCTTCACCAAATACATGGGATACAGCTGCTGATGCACCCGAAGCTTGTCATGCTTCGGTGGTTCTTCGGGTCCCGTGCACAGCTTTGCGCCCATGGCCAAGGTGAGGACGCTGCGGTTGGGGCTGACACAGGCTGGCAGCCCCCAGGCTGATCCAGTTCCGCTATAATGTTCCTAGAGCAATAATAAACCATGCCCGACTCAGAGTCAATAGAGGTTATATAATTGTTGGGTATGCTCCGATTTGGGATGATGTAAAATGACCCCCAGATGGATGGTTCGTGGTATATTTTTGTATCTACAGTATATAGATGTAACTATAGGTTTTATTCCCAGTCCCTCACCCAGGTACTTGTATTGGTTCAACGAACTCCTGTGTGCAGTGCCCACCATCCGGTAGAAAACCTACTAAACATACCAAACTGATATCCTTGGGCCAAAGTGATTTCAATATGCGCATGGGCGCTAGGGAGTTGTTATGTTTGAGATGTTGAGGGTCAATTACTTCAAACACCTTCAAACTATTAGGACATAAGCCCCCAAAGACTTGGGACTAAATGGAGGTCCACTAGATCTCCGATCTAAGCCTTTTCTGCACCATTGGGGCGGTCGTGATCGGACTTCCATACAGTTCGCCAATTAACTCACAACACACTCCCCCTAGTCACCATCTTTGGGTGGATGAGTGTGCCCACCAAGAAGGGCTACCGTGGCTACCCCAGTCACAACTTGTTTTGCCCATTAAGCATGAGGTACTTTAAGCTCCAGCCACGTCAAGCCACGTTAAACCATGTTGAGCCATCTTAAGCCAATAAAAGGACAGTTGAGCCAACATTCACCCAGCCGATTGACCAATTTTGGGATATAATGATATAACATTGGGATTTCATGGGAATAATGGTGAATAATGGTGATATGTTCTTATATTCCCATTTTTGTTGGTGATTTCCCCAGCCGATTTCCCCACCCAGCACCGTGAATCATGGGAAAACCGAGGCAACAGGCCCACGCATTCGAGGCTGTGGAGGCGGCATCCGAGTTCAGTTGATCGATCTCAGGCGGTGGATTCAGGGGTTCACCGGGAGGTTCCCTGATTTTTTCTGGGGAGAGGATGGGACAATCTCAAACACAATTATATAAATTTTATGTTTTCTCTTGGCATGTTCCCCCGGGATGAAGTCCCTTTTGTTACTCATGAAATCCGCTCATGTCTTGGATGTTCGATGGGTTTTCCTGCTTATATGGGGGCAAAAAGCAAGGTTGGACCCAACCAAATGAATGATTGAACCCCCTACTTCACAAATACGGCAAAGATGAGGATCAAATATTGACCCAAGGAACATGAAGGTGTCCAGTGTCCAATGAAAAAATGCAAATGCCACTACCAAATGGGAAGCGTCAGCAAGAAGAACAACAACTTAATAATCGAAAGTTCTTATAGCAACCCCGGACAAGATGGAAATTGTGCTTCCAGGATAAAGATGATGTTTTTCCTTTTCCCCATGTTTTCGAGGTTTCCAACTGTTCGGCATCGTTTTGAAGGCTGCTATACTCCAGCTGGGAGATCTTGGGAATTTACCACTTACTACACAAACACAGGCGGAACCTGGACGAGTCTTGGCCGGTTTTTTTTTGGGATCATGATGGATTTTGCACAGCTGACCAGCAAGAACCAATACATGGGTTACCCTAGTGGTTTTTGTTGACCCGACCCTGGGTCTTGGGTCTCTTGTTTTGGTCTATTCAGCTATTCAGGGACCACGAAGAACCGACATTCTAAGGGGGTTAATGATGGTTTTGCCATCTATTATCTGTGCCATATGGATTTATTTGGGTCACCTGACTGGGGCATTGCTTGGATCGACCTGGAAATGGTTCGACCTGGTCTGACACACCGCATGATGTGATGACTAAAAGCAAGCCAGTTCCTGTGGAGAGGCCAACAACATGTTTGAAAATAATTACTGGTTGGTGGTTGAGCCACACCTCTGAAAAATATGAAAGTCACTTGGAGTTACTATTCCCAATATATGGAAAAATAAAAAAATGTTCCAAACCACCAACCAGATTAGTTGATATGCCATGATATGCCCATCTCTATAGGTGTCCAAGAAAGAAACCGCAAAACCCACTGGCAATCACCAGCCAGTTGGGTTACTGTTGGGGGTTCGCTGCGGAGCACTTCTTTCTTCTGAACGACATAAATCGGAAAGGTGAAACGCAAGCAATGTCAAACAACGCGAAGGATGTAGGCATGAGATCAAAGATGATAAAAGGATGTAAGAGGATTTTTTCAATAGCCTGGTTTGCGTAACCAGTCTTAACCACTCAATCCAGTGACTTCAAATTGTGCCTGCTGTATAAAAATAATGAAGGAAACACTTGTTCTCAAACCAATGAATTTTAAGATATATCAAGCATTTGGCAAAAGCTTGCAATCATTTCATGATGATTTAATGCAGATGTTTCTATATAACCAAGCCATGTCAAGCCGACAGGGACAGGCGCGTAGCCTACGTAGCCGGCGCCGTCAGGCATCTGGCAGCGCGGTCAAGACAAAGCCAGTCATATCGCGGATGGTGGGATAATCAAAAACCTCGGATCGAGGCGAAAGTTTGGGCGGTTGATTTTCGAAATTGCTACTGGTCATCAAATGTGGCTGGGAAATCCCGGCACTAAATAGAGGCTTATAGCTGGGAAAATTGACAAACTCCATGATGCTGTGGATACCCTGCTGGGCATGCCAGCGGCATGACATGGTTCCAACCATAAAAGTGAAAAACATATACCCTCTGGTAATTTAACGTAGCTATTGAAAATGACCATTTATAGTGGGTTTACCCATTAAAAATGGTGATTTTCCATAGCTATGTTAGTTTACCAGAGGGTAAAAAAGGCCACCCATTCTCAGCAAAATTTTGAAGGCCAAAGAAGGAATCCAATCATGCCCTTGGTTGTCGCATCATATTTCTCATGCATCATCCATGAACGTATTTTTGTAAGACCACAACAATCCTAGTGTTAATCCCAAATAAGCTGCTGGGTGATATTTGAGGGCGGTACCATGTTCTTGTGGAAATCAATAATCACTACTCTATTGGGATCACCCAAGAGATTCTTCAACCAGCGGGTTCTGTAGAGCCTCACCTATGCAGAATGATCCTTCATCCCCCTAATAGACAAATCACCTAGAAACCAACAATCAACGTCAGGATTTCCTATACAGTAACGATATTGATATAACCAACATTAACCAACTTAAATATCCCAGCAACGTCAGGGTCCCAGGGTCTCAGCAACGAATTACTGTGATCCCCATGGCCCAATGGCCCAATGGCTAAAACTACCCAGCAACGAAGGTCAGGTCCATCTCCGAAATCTCAGGAAACTCTGCCTGCGATGGAACTCTGCTGGATGTTGAGTCCTGACCCCTGATCTTCAGTTGAGCTGGACAGAGTTGAGACAAAAATGTTGATTAATATGCCTGTGAATTGCTGGATCCTAACTGTTCTAACGTGTCATCTTAAGCACCTGATTTTGGAGGCCATGGCGTTCCAAACACCCAGCTTTTGATCGATACTCAATTAGCCACTTATAAGTTATAAGTCTAGTTGGAAAGTGGCAGTGGTGGGTCGGTGTATTATTGGTGTAATAGAATTGGGATCAGATTGGGATCCCAAAGGGTATTCATACACCAATAATTGATCTTAATACAATAACCAATAATACAATTTATTAATACACCAATAATACACCAATACACTATATTGATCTATATTGTATAAAATTGAATCTTGGGTTGAAAAATTGATGCCGGGAACCACGCCTGAATTCGGTCCCGGAGCATGATGCTGGCAATGCTGGTCATACCCGTCTCCATGAGGGCACGGTCCTGGGGTGAGTAAATTTCAACCGATATTTGGCCATGAAATTATAGGGGGTTCCATAAATGGGGGATCCCCAATAGCTGGCTGGTTTATTTCATGGAAAATCCTATTAAAATATATTAAAATGGGTGATGTCATCATATGTAATCAACAAATCAATCTGGATTATAGTTCCAATCATGTACATGGTATATTCATGGTTCATGTCCCTACAGGTCCCTATATCAATCCATCTACGGGTAAACATATGCTATTTCACCCACCTGAAAGTTCGGCCATTTTGAGATGATTCCCTATGCGAAGTTACCAAAAGTTACAGTATGTTACAGGAATAATCGGTACTTATCTTGTTATGCATTTGGTGGACACGAACCAGCATATTTTCAGACTATGAGAAAATTGACTTATCGGATTTTGCTGAAACCTTTTATCAAGGTGTCTTTTGCCCTGATACCCTGCGACATTTCTATTCCCAGCTGCTTCGTGCATTCACGCATGTGTGGCAAAAAAGAAAACTTTTGACTACTGACTACCCATTCAAGGTTGCATTCGTTTCAAAACCATCAATCCCTGCCCAGGACAATCTCTTCATATCCCCTAACATCAGCCTAATTTACTATCTGGTTATTTAACATAGCCATGGAAAATCACCATTTTTAATAGGTAAACAATCTGTAAATGGGCCATTTTCCCATGGCTATGTTAAATAACCAGAGGGATTCGGAGGGTATCCTAATTTCACAAACAAATCCAATACTAAATTTGGAGGGAAACTGACTGCTGCAAAGCTGGTCTCTGATTTGCTCGGCCCGGCAGATCCAACACAAAACATACCACCCACTTAAGAAATAAATAGATCCAACACCTTTCAGCAGGGTTTCTGAGTGAGTATTAGTGGCTTATACAAGTATCATGTTATATGACCCATGTGTTGTTTCCAATCCATGTTCATTGTTGGTTTAAACTCATAATTCAGGGCAACTTGCTAAAACTCCGCAACAGGAAATAAAACCTCTTTCCCTGAAGAAGGTGCCGGTCGGCCAGCTACATTTGCGACCTTGGCCAGTGTCGCTACAATTATTCCAAATAAATTTCCCCTCATTGATGGTTTGATTCACTTCTTTAATCTTATAGACATGAATTAGCCGTATATATATATATACATACATACAAACGGCAATTATAGGTATATCCCCACGTTTGATAGTTAGTCTTTAGATGTGTTTCGCCCGCTTAGCAGTTTGTTCCCACCCGATTCTTGTGAAAAAACCTGGCGTCCTCCTCCATGTGTTCGATATTGGTGGCTTCAGCGACCAACTCTGTGAGGGTGTACTTCACCTTGGCTCCGAGTCAGGGTCGAGTCATGATGGGTTACAGAAGAATAACAATGGAACATTATAAAAGAAGTAACTGAATACATACCCAGTATGTATATGTACATATATCAAGAATTTCATAAATACTATAAGTCATAAGATGAAGGGGGTTATATAATTTGCAAGAGCGTGAATAAATGGGAGAGGCAGTACCGAGACATGCTGAGTTTCAAGAGGATCTTTCCGGTTGAGCAGCGCCCATGCGGGCCCATGCCTTCAAGTCGTATTGCTGCGTGGGTCAGTTACAAATAAAGCTTGTCGTTGAGTCATTGAATGTTGTTGAAAGAATCTGAATTCCACCCAAAACATCCCAAAACAAATGGGCTGTAACGAGCTTTCGGGAGAGAAAAATGAACAGAAGTCTGGGAATGTATAGCTGAATCAACAGAAACCAGTGACAAGGTGACAAGCCAATACAAACCGGCTTCTCACAAAGTTCAAATTCACCTGTTCCAAATCAACAAAACTGAAACAAAAGAATTCCACATAAGAAAGCCCTTCATTCTTGCCACACATTAGTACATCTAAAGTGTCGGCCCCCACCTCTACGTCATGGCAAACACCACTATACATCCATCCGATTCTAGATGTTTCCTAGATAATATCCACCGTCTCACATCACATCCATCATCCAACACATTCGCATACTATCCAGTTCTAGATGTATCACGGATGAATCCACCATATATGCACCATAATAATGTAGTAAACCCAATGCCATAAACCTTCCGGGATGGTTGAAATCTCCATTTCAGGTGAAATTGGGCATGGTTTACCATTGGATTTGCCACATTAATCCTTTCCCCTATTACTAACCCCCCCCGAATAATAAAAACTAGGGTCTATCTCCAATTTTGGAAAATTTCAGGTTAGCCAATTTGACTTTTAATTGATCCCCTTTAGAAAACAATTTGAAAATAAAGCTACTATTTGTGGGTTTCACCCCATAATAATAAAAACTAGTCAACCCCGGGGTGTTTTTTATTAGGGCCCGTCCGAAAATTTCAGTTTTTTGAAATTAGGGTTCTTAATTTATCAATAGGGTCCGCTTCGAAATCCAATCTTTGGCAATATTTTAATTGGGTTAAAAAGGAAATTTGATTTTGAAATCGAAAAAACACTTTTTTATTAAGGGTTTTAATTTATTATTAGGGTCAAACCTACCTGAGGTGTTTATTATTTGGGGGGGCCGTGTTTAGTATTAGGGATTTAATCATCGTTCTTGAGATATAATTATATTGGGATTCAATCACTATTTCGAGTGTGATGTGATGTTTCAGGATATGTAATGATATATATATAACACATATAACATAAATCCACCCATATTCATCCTAAACATCCACAATCTCACCGTCCCCGGTCCAGGTCACTCGTTCCGGCAACGGCAATGTCATCTTATCGATGACCGCCGGCTTCGGCACCGTTGGACCGCTGGCCGCCGCCGGCACCGCGGCGCTGCGGGGACCGGCATCCGGGGCCGGACCCGCGCGGGGCACGGGGGCGCGCGTCTGTTGCAGCCGCGTGATGAGGGACTGCGCCAGGGCCTGGGTTCAGCAAAATTTGGATGAACCGAATGTATTTAATCAATGCGAATAATAATTTGATAACCTACGGACACTCAAACATCCCTTTAAACCAATTTTAACCGTTGGGCCATTATTTTTTTTCATAAAGCCCTGCAACAAACACCCAATTTTTTATTGTTGTTATCACCAGTTAAGACCAGCAAACAGATACGCATTGCTGCGCTTGCACGGCCCATCACCTTGAGGCACCCTGCCAGTGGGGTTATCTCAAATATCTCCAGATGACTAAAAAGCCACAAGATATTTGACACCACAAACGAACTGTTTACGGCAACGTCAAAGAAAATTGGACTGTGTGGCTGCCCTTCGGTTTCGTAGGAGGTGAGATCGGAACCTAGTGAATTCTAAAGGGAGGTCGGTATGTCTACAATTGGCAAATATCCAGTGGATTTTGGTTCTTGGTTTCTCCACTAAGGGTGAGTGTTTACATGCCATCTATCTATCAATCTAAAAGAATTTTCAGCCCAGGTGCCATATCATGCGGGGGTGCCCCGGCATCCTTGAAGCAGTCCAGGGCTTCTTTGGCCACCTCCAGTGGTGACCGTGGGGATCATGACCATGTGTGTCAGGTACCATAGGGTACCAATGGGTATACCCCAGGTACCATCCATTGGTATTCCACTGGTTAATCAATTGAAATTGCCATAACAGGCTGGTGAAATCATGTTAAATCCTCATTTTCCGACGCAGCCATATGGCATGCATTGCTCTTTGGTTCACATAATAAGAATTTCCAGCAAATGATCAGAAAGGGCCCCAGGTCCAACGCGAACCCAGTACCCAATGTAATGTAGACCATGATAGGCTATGGCCAAGATGTTTTTCGGTCGCCCGTGCCCAGGGGATTTTGAAGTGGGTCGCCAGAAAGATACTGGTCTAAGACGATGCCGGGTAGCAGCCACATCGGGAGTGCCCAACAAGACTGAAATGTTGGCTTGAAGTAGCTTGGCGGCTCCCACAGCACCTGCAATTGCCAAAGATTTCCAGCTGAATGGGTTGTTTGATTAGTTTTTGTTGGTTCTGGTAGAGAACTTTTAACGACGGGAAATTGTTTTGTTTTTTTCTGGTAAACTGCCAGGCTTCTGGCTGGGGTCGATATGGGTCAAGAGAACCAGTGGACTAAAAGCCACTGAAAAAGTGGGTGCAGGTACTGATCTATGAGGGCTTCCAATGGCTTTTAGGGTTTGGTCAGTCTTAACTTGGACATGTTAGGATCCGGTAGAAAAGTAAACTGTCACCTTTGCGGCTTTCGTCTGGCCAAGAGTCACACCTTTGGATTTGTGACACAAATTTGTGAAACTTAAATCTGGTGTCAAAATGCTGGAACATGTTGGAACGCATGGGCCAACAGATTTGGTCCTTGCTTTGACTTGTTCCCAATTGGTCATCTCGGCAGAAAAAAAAAGGTAACTGGTACGTTCCTAATGTTTCATGTCCAAAAATATTGATACAAGAACACGTTTACGGAGATAGATGTATACGTCTACTGCATATGATTCTATACCATATTCATGTATATTCTATATTAGTACAAAAAATACAAAAACACATCGATTTTTCTGGCGTTTTCACCCATCCCAAACTATGAGTTATCACCAATTGGAGCCCAGGTGCGGCGATCGCCGCAGTCCACCAGAACCGGCAGAAGATCTTTGAGCTCCTTGACGTTGGGATAACTTTCTGGGGGAAACCTTGGGAAAATAGGGGAAAACATCATGAAACCCATCTGAATCCCATTGTTCATCATTTTTTGTGTGAGGAAATTGCTCGACATTTCTGGTAATCATCTGCGCTTTTTTGCCTTAAAAAAATGGTGGCAATTGTTCAACATTCTGGGTACCCTCCAGCAACCAAACATGGCAATGGAGAATCCCCCATGATTGAATTGGTGATTCAGGATATGACATATGACATGTTGAATCAATGGACCTGATGCATCAGATTCAGCTGCTTGAGGATTACCCGGTACTGGTGATTGAACGTAGCTATGGAAAAATGGTGATTACATGGCCCTGTTACAGATGTTTTTTCCTATGAAAATTTGGTGATTCTGCATAGCTATGTAATACCACTAGGTACGGGTACGGGTTTTTATCCAAAAACAGCTGTACGTGTCAGGGAAAATCACCACGCTTTTAAGGTTTGGTCATTTTATGTTGAGACCGCCGCCATCTTTTCATCATATCCCTGCGGTTGCAGGAAGAAACAAGAGAAAAGCAGTGTCACAAACCATGATTTCGGGATGACATGTCATCATGTTTGTTGCTTGACATGCTAGCAGAAGGGCCATCTCTGGTAGTCAATCCAAGGTGGGGGATGAAAGTCCCCTGATTTAAGGGATGGGTACAAACCAAGCTTTCCAGTCGATTTTCCCAAAACCAATCCATTGAAGTCAAGAAAAGCCATCAACCCTCCTTTCCGGCTTAGTCAAACCCTGCCTTTTTATAATCCCATATACCCTCCGGCAAACTAACATAGCTATTGAAAATGGCCATTTATAGTTCATTTTCCCATTAAAAATTGTGATTTTCCATATAGATCATATAGTTATGTTAGTTTCCCAGAGGGTAACTCCAAAAGTGAGTTAAACCCCCCCTGGCTCTGCTGAAGAATTTTGGAAAGGCACCGTCATGGCTTCCTCCAGCAAGCCATTGGACACTTTGGCCTTCAGCGAGGACCAATTCCCCAGGAACAATGGTGGATTTACCCATGACAACCCCGCCCAAAAAAGAACCTTTTTAGCAAATCCAGGATTCTGAGAATGGATATGCTGGATATGTAAATCGTTAGAGTTTCTATGTTATTATGTGATCCTGTTACGGGTGTTTAAGAAAACATCGTCACGTGTCACGAAAGATTTGAGATTCTCCCCGATCCACATCCCTAAACATGGATCCATATAAACACCCTGCAGCCATCCAACGTGCTAATTGGAGTTCCTCCATCGAACCATGCAGTTACAGATCGATTCCCACCAATTATATGCGTCATGATCCATCTATGTGATGCTGTTTTCCCATGTTTTCCCATTATAATTTCAAATTTGGCCATGGCGAACCATGGCACTCAATTATAATTTTTGGTGAACACAATGAATGACAATAGCTGGATGTTCAGGATTTTCATCCCAACAAAATGGATTTCAGAAAGGATTTCATAGGTGTTGACCTATCATGACCTATCCCCATTTGGATTCCATGATATTCCATGCGGCGGTTCTTTATTTTGCAGCCATATTGCTGAGGTGCCGGGTAAGTGCCTTCTCACATATTTTTAGCCGTCATGGCAGTGTCCAAGGATTACATCTCCCAATCGATGTTCAAAGTTTACACATTCAAAAAGATGTAAACACCCTCCAGTTAATCAACAAAGACTATGGAAAATCCACAATGTTAGATCATGTCTCAATAAAAAAAATAGGTGGGTAAAACAATAAATAATAAACCACCCGTCTGACTGGGAATGGTTTATTCATTGTTTTACCCACATTACAGTAATTCAATGGGAATTTCAGGATCCTAAATTGGAGGTACCTACCATATATAAGGTCTATGTAAGGCCTATGTAAGGGGATATCCCCAGAAAATATGGCCAGAAATATGGTACAGTACCTCCATTTTAGGATCCTGGAGATCTCCCATTGGCCGATCGGGATAACTCCAACTCTCCCAGGGGATTTACCCGCGCCAAGCGTCCCGAGCTTCTGCCAGTTGCGCGATGGCCATCAGATTCTCACCGCTCAGCCGCTTGGACAGACCTTGACGCGGACGTCAACTCAGGAGATGGAGGATTTTATGACCTGCAAACCAGGTAAAATGGCCTAACAATGGCCGGTTTAACATCGTTTAACTATAGATAAACCGAAATATATATAAATATATGGGGTATTTTATACCATAAGATGTACCTGATATACTCATAAGACCATAACATATCATAAAATATACCATAAGATCATAAGACCCCAAACAGACTGGGGTATTGCGAGTATGGTCGAAAAGATGGCAAGACAAAAGAACAATTAGGTATAAAATGACTATATACTGAACCAGGTTTCTGGAGGGGTATTTGGTCTTAGATGTATTAGATGCATGAATGGGGATGATAGTGAAAATACAAACCTAAAATATCCTAAAATATCCAAAACTGAATGGATTTTTCGGAAATTGCCCGTTCCTCGTGTCATTGGAAACTATCCGATGTTCTAAGGTCCATAGAGCTTATAGCAGCCCTGGAGCTCCATCTTCTCCAGTGGACAGTGATGGAATCAGCTGATGATTCTCGACATCCTTTCTGGTGGTGGAATCCCCATCTCTCATGAGTTTTCACCGATTCCCTGCGATTTTGGCCACGCTCACCGGAAAGCCTAAACTTTCTTGCAGTATCCCAAACACATCAGGAGCAATGCCATCCTGGAATGCTGGTTGAGTGTTTTATCCAATGCAAATCTCAGAGGCCTATCATCTATGCAGGAATCCAATGTTGGTGGATCGGATTCTCTACTCCCAACCTATCAACTCCACCAATCCCGTACATCCTGTCTTTGTCCCAAAATTTGGACCCCACATCCCATGCCCATTTCAAACGGCCATCAGTTAGAGGCAAATCCGCAATCTATTTATACATAATTCCCACATCAGAGTTAAGAGATTTAAGGCCAATTTCAAGATTATTCCCCTTATTAACGTGTACTAACCATCATTTCTGAAGTCATGAGATCGCCCAGCTGCTGACAGCTTCCTTCGCCTTGGCCATGACCTTGTTGCGGCCCTTGCCTTCATAAAACTCCCTCGCTGCTGCCCCACCGCCAGGCTGTGCACCAGCTGCTAGCTCTAGGCTTGCGACCTGAAGCCATTGCGCCATTCAGTGGCATTGGAGCCATTTCAACGAAGGAGGCATTATGGCATGTTGTTTGCCACATTAATTAGCTATATTTGGAGAATTTTTTGATGGGGTAAGATGGAATATTGGTAAATATTCGATGGAGGAAATGAGTCATGGACAATCAAAAGAGACCATTTCCAGTCATCTGTGGTACTTGTTAGGTAGTTGTCAGCTGGGCATATATAATAAGATCAGGAGATGGGACGACAGGACTCTGGAAAGCCACATTTAGCCAATAAGAAATGACGGATTGAATAGCCATGATACCCTCTGGAAAATCCACCATCTATGGATGATTTTCCATGGATTTCCCATTTAAACCTGATTCAACCACCATTTTTGGCCGCGGCCTGTGAAGAGAGCAACAGGGCGCCCACTTCTCGTGCCAACTCGCCTGTCCTGGCTGGTTATAGCTTTGGTCCTCATCCTCATCCCCAGCAGCAATTAATTATAGATCTTTTTAAGTACTATTTTAAAAAAACACGATAATATATATATATATGTGTGTGTGATATGATACACACAACATGATATTTCATAGATGTTATTTTGAGTAAGTATTATTAATAACTAGCATTACATATCTTACATATATATGTATGTTACTACCCTCTGGTAAACTAACATAACTATGGAAAATCACCATTTTTAATGGGAAAATCCACTATAAATGGCCATTTTCAATAGCCATGTTCAATTACCAGAGGGTAACATGTACGACCACGTGGTACTGTGCCAGGCCAAGGGTCTGGCGAAGGACAGCTCTCGCTGTGTCAGCCGCCAGCCTCGCCTTTGTTTGTGGCAGCCGATGGCATGGCTCCCAGGTGTCAGCCGAACACCGAGGGCGAACAAAGGCGAAGAAAAGTGTGGGGTTGAGGATTAGGCAACAAAAATGGTGCTTTAAACAACTTTAAACCAACCAAACTCTACTTCAGCTAAGTCAACTATCCCATATGTTTGCCATACCTACAGCAACTGCTTGACATGGCAACACTGCCGCAACTATCGCAACTCACCTTTCACATCTTCGCCAAGTGACTCCCGAGAGATCTCGCCGCTCTCTTTGCCTCGGGGCGAGATGCCAAGACATTGGACCCAAAAAGTCTGTTTGATGAAGCCAGCGTCACATCCAACCATAGTGGGACAACAATAAGAATATCAAGCATCCTACCCTCGAACGGTTGGAATCTGCGGTTTTTTGTGTCGAAACAACCCCAACCCACAAAAACCAGGCGCGGATCGTTTTAGCAGTCATGTTGGATTGAACCACACGATATACCCTCCGGTAAACTAACGTAGCTATTGAAAATGGTGATTTATAGTGGATTTCCCCGTTAAAAATGGGGATTTTCATAGTTATGTTAGTTTACCACACGATAAACATCCTTCTAGCCTTGCCATGAGTCACAGCGAGGAGAAACCATCTGAAACGTGTCTGGCGACTGTATGGCATGGCATAGCATTGTGTTGGTCGAAGTCCTTGTGGTTACCCTCGGGCAATTTAACATAGCCATGGAAAATTGCCAATTACTAGATGATTTACCTACTAATTCCATGGCAATCCCCTATGGCAAATCCTGACATATACTGGTCATGTCATCATGTTAGATCATGAAATCCCACTTTTTCATTGGCTCGACTCCAGATTTCATCCATTTCTATCCATCGTTCATTGATTCATCATTTGTTTTTATCAGCATTATATCAATATGTATCCATCTGTCACTAGTTTGTTTGCCAAAATTCATCCATCTGTCATCCGTTCTTTTGTTGAATCAATATTACTTCATCTTTCATATATTGATACCCTCTGGCAATTTAAGATGGCCATTGGGTTACATCACCATTCTGGATAGGTAAGTCGCTAAATCATTGAAAATCATCGAATTAAATGATTCAAAATGGCCATCTATGCCATAGCTATGCAACAAATCAATACAAATTAGCCCCGAAGGGGTCACTGCGTCAAGGAGCAACCTGGCCACCAGGCCGCAAACGCCTGCCTCAGCCAGGGGATCGCCATACTCGCGGAAAAGCTCCTGCAAGGACGGGTTTTTCTGGAGATATCTGGTGCCAAACGCAGGGAAACTAGTGGTTTATCATGGTTTATCCATCAACAATTGGGTTTTAGCATTGGTTTAACCGTAGGAATTGTGTTTAACTGCCCCAATTGCCTGTGGAAAAAAGGAATTTACCATGATTCAAGTATAAAACATCTGGCATCTTGGTCTTGAATTTGGGGATTTACTGTACATTTTTGGAAAGCTACCATTGAATCTCAAATTCATGGGGTCTGCGAGGTGCTTGCCGGGTGGGATATGGCAAAGATGGGGCTCCATGTTTTCACTTAGAGGATTAAGCAACAAAAAGAAAAACTAACCGTTAACCCAGAAAAGTATGTGTTTTTAAACAAAGTTGGGGGCCAGAACGCAAATGCGGTAATTAATGTAAAGGGTACGTTCAGTAGAAGGACTGTCTTCAAATGTTTGAAACATGGAGACTTGTGACACAACATGCTGGAACAATGGCCGCCTTTGAGGGTGAACAAAGTGGATGTTGGTCAAAAAAAATGGTCGAACTTGGGAGTTACCCAGAGATCATAGGTGTCCCTAATAGCCGAAATTCCACGGGTGAAATATGTACGTTTTCCCTATTGCAATCGCCACAACATGTCATTTTACCCCACCCTCAGACAAACCTGATCGAAATCCGGTCACCTTTCTGAACCGTCAAGAAGGGTTAAAAACTGCCAGGGTTGAAGGATAAAAAATGTAGAAAACATGGTTTTTCCCCAACGGTAAGCCCAAAAATAATGCAGAACCCATAGAATTTACCACTGTAGTTCTATGTATGTATATTTGGTGCGGTTAAAAACTTGTTCTATCTGTTTTGGGCGTTTCTATGGTACAATAGTGAATGATACAGTGAGTCAGTGAGTGATTTTTAAAGATCTTCGTTTCATCACCCGGCCCCGCAATGACCGCCCCGCCTGCGCGTCAGATGCAGCGCTCAAAGCAGCCTCCAGGTCACCGAGTTTCGCCTGCAGCGGTGAAAAAATCCATAGCATGGGAATGGTAACCATAGCACCTATAAAAATGGTGATGACTGGGGGATGGTTTAGTATTATTATTATTGTTTTACCAACATGAATGGAAAATATCCTGAGCTATAGTGGTTCAGAATGGGAACATAGTGGTTAAAACCCATTAAATACTCGTTGATATACATGAATAGGATTGAATAGGGGGTCACAATGAGAGAATCATGGTTAATAATGGGATTAATATGGATTACCCTTTAATAAACTAACATTATATAGCTATGGTGGTATAGAGGGCGCAGTCAGTTCGATGGGTGGATGTTTCACAGCAAACTCACTACCGTATCTACAGTATGTGTATCTACTATGTTTGGATTGGTTTTAGGGAAACAATGCTGGGCAACCACGACTAAGTGACTAATATGTTTGATGAGAAAGCTGCATGTTGTCCTGGAGTTGTTTCCCATTAAAAAAAAAATATTATGATGATTACCTTCCCCTACGAAAGTATGCCCAATAGGATAGACAATCAATTGAAACCGCCCAGTGGGGATCTGGAGATGCCAGCAGTATCTGGTGGGAGTCTGGATCAAAAAAAACAACAAATTGACTTAGGGATCCTTATAGGCATGACATGGCATGAACATTTGTTGCAACCAATCAGTTCTCTCTGTGGTATCCCCACCTTTGGGCCAAGAAAACACTAGCCAGGAAGGTCCTGGCTTGCACATACATTTGTCCACACCACATTCCTATGTTTGTTGTATACTATACGTATAGACATGCCATGTCATGTCATGCCGATGTTCCTAGGTTTTTTCCCATTTTATTCACCATATCCTGCTAGCTTGAATGTCAAACAACATCAATCGCACCATTTCCCCTGGTTTGTTGTGCGTATCCTCACTTTTCGTATGCAAACCCCTGCCCCCCCCAAAAAAAAAAAACCTTCAACTCTCATTGCATCCTCCTATTTTGCGGATTACATCCACTTCGTTCCATTCCTCCCAGGCTCCCAAGGCCCTTGGCTCCGCCCTGGCTCCCAGTCCGCCTGCGCCCCGCTGATGCGCAGCAGACTCACCGCTTCGCAGCGGAGCAGCTCTTCATCCTCCTGGTCTTGGCACAGCTCCCGCGCTCGGGAAGCGGCCGCAAGCGCCTGGAGCTCTGGGGAAGGGCAGAGCTCCGTGGAAGATGGTGGAAGGTAATGGAAGGTACATATAAAGATCACTGGGATATTGGATAGTCATGGTTAACCTGGTTGAGAGATAGTGATGATATGTGTTGATGTTTAGTAATGTTGAATAATGATTAGATGGGAAAAACAGTGAAATGATGTGATAGCAAACCAGCTGTTTAACAAGGAAACCAACTGATTCAGTCCCAGCTGCCTCCGGATCCTCTCGAACTTGTACACGGAAAGAGTTCATGATGTCATGTCCTTTAAAGGTATTCCAACAACATGTTTGATATGCGTGTGTTCTACTCTTGATGGTCACAATCCTATTTTTGATGGTGAAATTCACCCAGAATTTATCCAGTATACGGCGTTTGCAAAAGATCTATATAAATGATCCTAAATGTGTATCTTAAAGTCTTAATGCCTATTTCGGGAAGAGTGCTGCAGTGCGCTGCTGCAGCTGGAGTTTAGGATGATTTAGGATGTGCATACAAAACTCATTAGGATATTGCGAGATGATTCTACTTATGCCACACCTTCCTGTGGACAACCTGTGGAAAGACCTAATCAAAATCGTGGACAGACCCATGCAGGTCGCGGAAGTGGGCTGGTAAAAACCTGAACATAACCACGTCAATGCACAATGAAGTGTAATTTTGAGGCTACTCTATCCAAAGTCACCAAATTGCCCAAATCTTTAGTTTCTCATATAGGCCTTAAATGGCCTTAAGGTAAAGACCTATCCTGAATCGGACTTTGGACACTTTTAGGAAAACCCTATGTTTTGATGTTGCAAATCCAGCCTCCTTCGCCGTGCCGTTGGCCAAGTGTGCGGCCGACAAGGTCCTCGGAAAGGTCCCGATACGCGCAAACACAGATGTGTATATGCATGTGTGTGCCTACAGTAAATACAATGTGCACATATACATATATTTATATATCTGCATAATTACAAGATGTACGACTATATGTGTATGCGTGTGTGTGTGTGTTAACTAAGCAACCAACAACCAGGTATATAACTAATATTAAAATATATTAAGCCATGAACTCGACGTAGAATCAGCACAATAATTGACAATAAGCATCATCGTTGCACCACAGCCATATAACTTTTACTATGGTCAAAATCCACGCCATTACATGCCATGCTATTATGCAGAAGAAGACGGGCAAAACGGCAAAAATCGAGACGGAACATAACAAGACCACAAGCGGTCATATGAATAGTTTGAACCAGCCCGGCAGTTTGGGTGTGTTTGGGTGGTGCGCCCACCAAAAAAGTCTTGAACCCCCCCAAAAAAAAGTCGGACCTTCCCAATCAGCAGTGGATATTCCACTCGCAATGTCATACCTGCTATGTCATCCCAGCCATCCCTTGGTGATGGAAACATCCCAACTAGCCAAACAACCCCGGCACCGTCCTACACCTCCCCATCAACTAGAAAACCATAACTATCAACCTATCATCTGGCAATTTAACAATATCTCACATAACTACGGAAATCGACCCGTTTATAGTTGATTCATGATGATTTACCTATTTTTTGAGTGGATTTACCTATTTTTTGAATGGTGATTTTCCAGTTCGCACACCATGAAAAATAACTCGATGGCGACTCATTTTCCACGTCACTTTCGCCCAGGATCTGTAACACCAAGACCTGATCTTCGATGGAGGCATCGTGAATTGTGCTTTGAGCACTTCGCGCCGCCTCAGCACCTGGGAAGGGCGCCGAAGCGCTTACCGGCAGGTCTTGGATCCATTCAATGCTACTGATATTGATGGGAATTGTTCCAATATGTTCCAGTATATCTAATTCTATCTTGATCTATCTTGGAACCATATTATTCAAAATTCATGAGTTTGGGCCCCAGATGGAAGGTACTTCTTCTAGAGGATGGGCGTACTGAAGCATTGCCGTTCAAGGCACATGCCACCGCCTTATCAAAGGGCGACCCTTGTCCTGAGGCCAGGAAAGTGCCACAGAAAACGCGCAAAGATTGCCTACGTATGAAATTGCAGTTTCAAGTTCAGTTGTAGGGCTTACCCTCTGGTAATTCAGAGTATTGAAAATGAGGATTTATATCGATCTTATCGATTTATAGATTATAGATTCTTTACCTACTATGGTGATTTTCCATAGCTAAAGTACCAGGGGTTTCATCCCAATTCTGGTTATCACAGTGGTCATAGTGGTCGTCTCCGGTCTCATGGTCTCACAACCGTGGCCTCTCTGGTCAACGACCTCGTAGCTTTAGAAAACCACCATTTTTGATGGCTAAATCCACTATTTCTATGGCCATGGCTTCAATAGCAAACTGTTAGTCATTACCAGAGGGTAACATGTATTCCAAGTTCTCTAGTAAAAAGTCATTATAAAAGAATATTACATGAATATCCGCCAAAAACTGCGAAAGGAGGGAGACAAAAAAATCTATGAATAGATAAAAGAGACAAATAAACAAATAGATTTGTATCTGCAATATACTATCCTATCATGTGGTTGGAGAACCCAATTCATAGCGACTGGCTCCCCAAATAGTAGGAAATATGGATACCGTCTGGTAAACAAGAAATCACCATTTCTGGTAAATCAAGCATTTCTTGGACCATCTATACCATAGCATATTAACCCCATTATCAACCACTATTCTCCAATTATTAACCACTATTCGAGACTCATCTGTGGACGGGGATGCATATAGAACAACTATTCTATTCCATGGTATATTACCTAACTACCATGTTCATCCATTTTCTAGATTAAAAAACCTATTATAATTATAATATATATATATTAGATATATAGATATAGAAATCATAAATAAATAAATAAATAAATAATAATCAATATACAGATATAGATATAGATATTAGATATATAGATATTAGATATATAGATATTAGATATATAGATATATATAATATATATATATATATCATTAGTCGGGTATTGCCCATTGTTAACCACTATTAGAGGCTCAGTTCACCAAGCGTCTCAAGGCCAGCTGCGCAGCGAGGTGCCACGCCTTCACCTGGCCCAAAGCATCCCCCAGGGCCACGTAGACTCCGGCGGCCTCCTGGGGATAGGGAGATGACTGATGGCTGGGATTTTGTTGCATGAAAAATATGGGGATGGATCAAAACCCTGGTACCCAGTGAACCCCAAAATAGCTGGTAAATGGATGTTCATCCCACTAAAAATGTATCTATAGGTATTGACCCATACCCATATGGAGATTTCACGAGAAATTGACCCTCTGGTAAACTAACATAGCTATGGAAAATTACTATTTTCAATGGGTAAATCCACGAACTAAATCACCATCTTCAATAGCTATGTTAAATTACCGGAGGGTAGCCAAGTCACTTCTTGGAGTTCTGCCGGCAATAAAGCACTTCAAGTGTTAATCCATGCAATGTACATGAGTTCACCGTAATTAGGTTCGTCCAAACATGGGGTCAAAGATGGTCTAACACCAATTCATGGCAATGATTTCCTCCCAAACCCCTCAGTTTTTATGTTCCACTTCGGTGTGCATTGGGCATTGGAAGTGGTCATAATGACCATCTTCTACCCCAATTATATCGTTCCGTATCCCCTGATGTGGTTGGGAAACTCTTCGCATGTAGCTCCAACTGGCTCCCCATTAGGTAATTTGGCCACAACCATAGCTCAGCTCACCTCCAAAGCCCTCCGGATCGCCACTACAATGTCAACCCCGGATGATGCTTCACCCTGCTGGATGAAATTCAGCGGTGATACCCTCCCAAATAGATCCAAATAGGGGTTGTTCATGTTATTTCCATTTATTTCCCACATTTTGCCACTCAAATGGTACCCCCTCAATGATCAACAGACATCAACAGCTTCCAGGGGAACAAAATCCGGGTTTCTCCCCCAAGCGCCGCAGCCCGGCCATCCGCACCGGTCCTTGGCGTCTTGGATGGCCTGTGAGAGGTAGCCCTGCGCGAGGTGCACCTTCAGCAGCTCCTCTAGGGCCTGCACCTCGCCGCGCTGGTCCTGCTATACAAAGTTGAATCGAAGTTGGGAGATGATCCTTTGACGAGAACTGTTTATGGAAGCTGGAAATTTATAACATGAACTACTAGTTATAAGATTATATGGTGTATATATATATATCATATATCTCAGCAAAATCGCTGGGAGAAAATAGTTCGATCATCAAACCATGGAAACTAATCCAAGACATTCCAAGACGTAAGGAGCTTGCCCCGAGAAGAAGAGTTTGGTCGAGGTCCCATGAGGTGATTTTTTGCAGGAAAACATCAATGGTCAAAAAAAATATGATCGTTATTATAATGGTTATAATGGTTACAGTATAATATGGTTTTAATGGTTACAGTATAATATGGTTATAATGTTTACAGTATAATATGGTTATAATGGTTACAGTATAATGATTATAATGGTTATATTTATTTTGTATTATTTTGTTATAATAACCATCTTGCAGTGAGGATTTTCCCTTAGAGTCCATGAAACATGCAGAGTGCTATATACAGGGATCAGCTCGCTTAGCGCAGCGAGGCAGCTCAGTTTCCGAAACGTCACCGTTTTTGTGGAGATACCCGACCTGGTAGACATACAAAAAACGATGGGAAATCACCATGTTTAATGGGTAAATCAACTATAAATTGGGTATTTTAAATAGCTTTGTTGATTTACCAGAGGGTATATTATGCGTCTTCTTTTTCTGGCTATTCCTGTCATCCATGTCCTTTTGGGGAGAAAGGGGCCGGTTTGGTATACGTACAGTACTATTTATTCTCATCCACCTATTGGTTGGTGTTCATCGAGGGAACCCTCTGTTAACCAACCAACCAGTGGGCGATTTAAACCCATCCCCAAAAAAAATACTCGTCATCTGAACCAATCATCCCTTATGTATGGTTCAAAAACAATAGATACGTTGCCAATCTTAGATACCCAGCAAAAAAATGGAAGAAACTGACTTGTTAGCTGGTTAGTAGATATTCCTTTTCATCCCAAGGTTGACCTAGAATCCCATCCCCCCAATATTAAGCACCCCCTAGATGGTCCCACCTAGGTGTAAATCCCTTATTAAACCATGGTTTCTGGCAGTTTCTGGATATTTGAAGCCCCCAACCAGACATCTATGATTCCTTTGTCCATGGTTTCATGGCGTGCCGATCTCTCCGCCCAGAGCTCCTGCTTCTCCCGGCTTTCCTGCAATGCCTTCTCCACGAGCTCCTAGCACTTTCCGTTGGAGCTGAAGACTCTGGTAAATCAGCATGGACCATGGAACATGGAACCATAGAAACAGAAGGTAAATCACCTGAATTCCAGGGGCGATGAGAAACACATCCCCGTAAATGTGTAAATCATCTACCCGGTACCTCTCATTTTTCTTCAAGATTCTGGCTGCGAAAATTCAGAAAGGCGCTCAAATTGGAACAGGTTTCCGACTTGAAGAGATCAACAAATGGAGAATTAAAAGGGATATCATATCAGATCATATATCATAAAACATATATCATATCATATCATATCATATCATGTCATATCATGTCATATCATATCATATCATATCATATCATCAGGAAGCCTTGTGGAAAAAATGATGAGCAATTCTGGTACCGTCCCATGTGACCCTGCCATGAGTCAGGGGTTGGAATATTACTAAAACAACTAAAAGTTGCCAAAATTTCAGTGTCAAACTGTTAATTTACCGGAGGGCCATTGAATTACCCTCTGGTAAACTAACATAACTATGGAAAATCACCATTTGCAATGGGTAAATCAACTATAAATATGGCCATGTTCAATAGCTTTGTTAAATTACCAGAGGGTATACAATCACCATTTTGAATAGGAATTCATCATCGGTTTCGAAATTTAGGCCATCTACACCATAACAAAACAACTTACCAGAAGGTCAAACACCCATTAAATCCCACATAATCATACACAATCTGGTTGGTGATTTTAACCATCTTGAAAAATATGAACGTCAATGGGAAGGATGACATCCCATATATGAAATGGAAAATCATCCAAATGTTCCAAACCACCAACCAGTAATCATCATAATCCTGGGTAAATTATAATATGTCACCAACCTGAATCTTGCGGCAATTTGGGGATGATTCCTCATATATAAATCATGATTTCCAGGGCTCGGGAGAACAGGGTTCGGTCGTGATGAAATTTACCCAGATAATCATTTATTGTCATCTATTATCATCTATTATCATCTATTATCCCATGATTGGCTATATCTATATATATTAATAGCTATTGAAAATGACCATTAATAGTGGATTTTCCCATTAAAAATGGTGATTTTCAATAGTTTTTTGTTAAATTACCAGAGGATAATCCCACTATCCCTGTGAAAAATCCCAACCGCTTCCTGGGAAGGCACGGCCACCGCCCCATTCGACAGCGCCGGCGCCATGGCCGAGTGTGGGAACCCCGCTTCGAGCCAGGCGCCGCCCAGAGCATTTTCCAAAGGAAACCATGGGTTTTCCACATCGATGTAAACAACTAACCAACTATTGGGATTTTAATGGGAACCTAATGGGATAGAATGATTTAATATGATTTAATGACAATCTAATGGGATATGATATCATGTAATTAATCTGGTTGGTGGTTTTTAGCCTACACCTCTGAAAAATGATGGAGTGAAAGTCAGTTGGGATGATGACATTCCCAACATATGGAAAATAATCCAAATGTCCCAAACCACCAACCAGTAAACGTTTACCCGGTATATGTTTGTTGTATTCCTATAAAATTGGTTCAAGGGATGAATATGCTGATAAATGTCGGTTGCATTCATGTTATATCCATATGAACTGGTTGATTTTGGAACCCAAATGTTGGACCTTCCTGTGACTTTAAATCACAGCAATGCTGGTTCCAATTTTGTAAACGCTGTGATGGTTGTATATGGATATGCTGTATCTTTGTTAAACAATGTCGGATGTTGTTAAGTAAAAAAAATAGTAAAACATGTTTCATGTACAGCGGTACATAAATCATCAAAGAAGCAAACTAAGCATAGGTTTATGTGAAAAATAGGGCCCCATAAAATTTGAGGATTAATAATCATGGTTCCTATCAGAATTGCATTTTTGGTGTACAGTATACTTCATGTTCAGACATGCCCGCGTGGTAGTGGTCCATGATTGCTACAGCTGTTGCCGGTTTGGCTTTTCTAATGGACTTTTGTAACGCAAACGGGCCCAACATGGTTCAAGAAAGGCGGGAGTCGCAACAGTAAGTCGAAGGCCAAACAGATCTTCGGAGGGCAATAGTCCATGTGAAAAAATGATAAGTTCTCATACTTCACCAGTATGAATGCTGATGGCTTCTAGCAGCCCGAAAAGAAAGGTAGAAACATAAAATCTTAAATAGTGGGTTTGACCGGGAATGGTACTAACATCCAAGAATGGTACTGATTATAAATGGTGGGGATTGCAATTACTATGGCACTATGGCAGAAATTAACAACAAGCGATCCTTTGGGGTGTTGGTGATATCAATCAATCATAATCAATGATCACCTGGTGGTTTGGATAGTTGAAATCCTCTCGGATTCCCATGGCGATCAATAGGTGGAACTACTAATCCTACTGCTAATCCATTTCTGATCACCATACATCAGTAAAGAAATGTATAGCACCCCCCCCAAAAAAAAAGATAGAACAGCAAACACCGACTAGAATATGTTCATGGTTTCATATGGTTTCATATGGTTCCCTTTCAATATGTTTGATCTTTTTGGATCTTTTTGGGGGATTCCAAGGGGCGGTGCTATAAATGCTACGAGTACCACCTTGGACCACCTGCTGCCAGGCTGCATAGCTGTTCCACAAATCGCGTGCGGCCAAGGTGGCGGTCGCCCCATCCGTAGGGGTCACCTCCCGACCAGGGCGACGACTGGGCCATCAAAGATGTCTGGTTGGTGGTTGAGCCTACCCCTCTGAAAAATGATGGAGTGAAAGTCAGTTGGAATGATGACATTCCATTCCCAACTGAATGGAAAAATAATCCATTCATGTTCCAAACCACCAATCAGATGTGGTTTGAGCCATAGCAAATGTGGCTTTAAGATGCTTTAAGCCTCAAAACCTGTGTTTCAACCGATAAACCCTTTGGCTGTTTAATGCTCATTGAATATGTTTTTTTTTTTTGAGGGAGGGGGGCCTTTTCATAGCCATCATGTGGTGAACTTGAGGGGAGCACCGGGAAAAAACATGAAACAACGTGCCCAATTCGATCAGAAATGGATGGTAAGTTGGTTTATCAATGAACTACTCTATATAACTATAGTTATAAGTAGTTATATACAAAAACATTCAAAAACCACAATTTTTGGAGTTATTCATAACCTAACCAACTTAGCTATCGTAAACGGGGGCCCACCCAAAGTTGGACCACGATCCCGCAGGCCACTCGAGTCGCCACGCCTGGAAGGTGAACATCGTCGCGGTCAAGTTGTTCCCTTCGTTGAACCACATGGCCTTGGAGGGCAGGATGGGACGCGATGGGATGGCCTTGGTGACATGGGAAAACTGGGAAAACACGGGAAAACTCCCAAGGAGTTTAAGGGTTGAAAATGGCTTCAACCATCCGTATGCCCAGTGGCTCAAAATATATGGATCAAAATATCTGTATGCCCAATACTACAACAGTATGTCTAAAATATATGGATCAAAATGGATTCTACCCTTGTCATGTTGTGGACTTTCATATTGCTTTTTCTCTGGTGGTTGGTCTGCGGCCTGCGGCTCCTCCCAAGTTCCCCCGCTGAGGCGGAGGAAGGATAAGACACCAAGAACTCCTTCAGAGTCTGGTGAAAATCCAAAAAACCTGGGTGCTGCACAGGCCATGTGTTTGGCGATGGCCTCGCCAAACAATGGGGATAAAGACATACAAAAACGCACTCGGTCAATCATGTTGTTTAGCCAACATGATTGCCTCCGTGCAATCCAACCTGGCAATTTGCAATTTTTAGAGAACTCCTCATTTTTGTAGCCTCGTTTTTTTTTCAAATGGGTCTAAGTGGGTGATTGTTCATTCCCACCAGTTGGAACTTAAGGCATCGATGGGCCCCAAACCTGGAGATCAATATATATATATATAATATATATATATAATATAATGTCATTGGATTGGTCAAGGGAGAGTTGCAAGAAACCGTGATTCTACTTTACTGTATGCCTAAAAAGTCAGGGGTACCTGCAAGTTTTCCCGCAATCTAAATCTAAATGATTCTAAATGTGGGAAGAGGCCTTAGGAAAACATATATATATGTATGGCATATGTCTCTTACCGTAATATGTGCGGTGTTTCTCTTTTTTGTTGATGATCTTAGAGTCGACTTGTTGTGCCCAGACACGCTCCACAGGAAACTTCTGGCCACGGCTGTAGAGCCAGGTACCTCAAAAGGTGAAGCCAGTGATGTTTGTTGCCGAAAAAACATCGAAAAAACCAGGCCAGTCCCCATTAAAAACATGTAAAAATCCTATAGTATACTATAGAAAACCTGAGTATACTATAGAAAAGCAACATAAACCAACTATAGTCACCTAAATGGGCCATTAAAAACATGTAAAAATCCTATAG
>Ga0126342_10001004_pt1 | contig 36746 bp, 30 predicted proteins | sample Cyp1metagenome_FD_92528 | JGI IMG/M metagenome (GOLD analysis project Ga0126342, IMG submission 92528) | Coral microbial communities from Lord Howe Island, Old Settlement Bay, Australia - Cyphastrea 1 metagenome | ecosystem: Host-associated > Invertebrates > Cnidaria > Coral ... | reverse complement strand
TATCTAATCTATCTAATCTATCTAATCTATCTAATCTATCTAATCTATCTAATCTATCTAATCTATCTAATCTATCTAATCTATCTAATCTATCTATCTATCTATCTATCTATCTATCTATCTCCCTATCTATCTCCCTACCTACCTACCTACCTACCTACCTATCAAATCTATCTAATCTATCTAATCTATCTAATTTATCTAATCTATCTAATCTATCTAATCTATCTTATCTATCTATCTATCGATCGATCGATCTATCTATCTATCTATCTCTATCTATATCTCTATCTCTATCTCTATCTATATTTATCTATCTATCTATATTTATCTATCTATCTATATTTATCTATCTATCTATCTATCTATCTATCTATCTACAGGACCCCCCAAATAGGGGGGGTCGGCGGCACCAGGGCGCTAGCCCATTCAAATTCGAGGCTGCCCTCGCAGCGGCTCAGAGGGCGGCGAGCTCCGCGGAGGTGCGCGACGCGTGGGTTCTGAACCGGGATTGTTATGGGGAGAAAGATGATGATTTTATAGGAACATCATGAGGATTTAATGGGGTTTAATGGGAATTCAATGGGATTTGATGGGAATTCAATAGGGATTTAATGGGATTCAATGGGATTTAATGGCATTTGATTTGGATTCAGATCCGGATTTCATGGGGATTTAAGTCGGGATTTAAGTGGGGATATAACGCGATTTGGGGATCCCAGAAGGTTTTTTCGTATACTGCTCAGCAGTGAGAATTTTTCAGAGCGAAGGATAGGTTGGCGATTTTTTTCGCTGCTCATGGTAATGTGGTTAAAACAATAATTTACCAGCCATGACTGGGAATGGTTCATACCACCTATAGAAATGGTGATTTTGGGGATGGTTTATGACATTGTTTTAACCACATTAGACCCAATTTGCGGTGCCAAATTTTGACCCTCTTTCCGCCCATACCGCCCAAAGTGGGGCCACTAAACCGCGCACAGCTGACGGCTGTAGTGTGATCCCTTAGCCATTGCTTGGGAGTAAACAATCCGACGTCTGGGTGGCACCCGGTGTCAACCGGATACTGCACGACGTGGGATGCTGTAGAAACATGAGAAAAATTACAAACGACGAGAATATGACATGATACAATAGGCACTAACACATCCTCCATTGTTTGTTTTCTGAGTTTCACGACCTCCAGTTGTCATCAGATTGTCATCAGATCTAAGAGGCATGTTGTAGTTCAGCAAGGACCCCCCATGGCTGCAGGTCGCCAAACGCGAACGCCGTGACATGCTGGCGGAGAGAGAGGACGAACCATGAAACCAGGGGATGATCCATGTGTGGTATTTGATGTTTGATATGAAATCTACCAACTTTCGAATCTTGTTCATAGCTTAATCATCGAACTAAACGGGCCATGTTCCACAGTTTCCATAGCTAATCCCATTAAATCACCAGATAGGACATGTTCCCATTAAAACCTCCATTCAAATAGGACTCATCGTTGAAAATCCTGTACCCCTCCGCTATGACATTTTTTTCCAACCTGCAGGAGTTGAGAGATACCTTGGCAGACCTGGAAGCTGCCATGCCACCCTCCAAGTGCTGTGCGCTCCAGTGATTCGTTGCGCGGGCGGAGCGGAGAAACATCTGAAATTTTCACCGTTCTTCAGAGTTTTAAGGGGGACAATCATTTATAAATGGTCCATTTTCATCCATGTTCATCCATTTTCCAGGTCGCAAACTGTGAACAATTACCACATAATTCGCCATGGAACCTCAAATTTGCCATGGAAAATCAGGTTCCAAGCCCCATGAAAATGGAGGTTTCATGATAGTTTTCAGATGTTTTCAGGAAGGTAAGAAGATGTGGGTTGGAATTTCAAGAGCTGAAAATGGACCATTCTTTCAGCGTTTCGGCCCACTTGCAGCAATGTCTGCGGAATTCTGCGGACATTTCAATGGATTGGCGAACGTTTTTTTTTTTTTAACGACGGCAGTCCGACGCTGAAAAATTCCATGGGAAAATTCCAATGGCTTCCTGTAGATTCCCCTCCCAATCCAATGAACATCGGTACACTTGGAGTTCTTGTCACTGGCTCAATGTAGCCTCGGCCCCCCCATGTGTCCATGCCTCAAAGACTAGGTAGAAAACGGGGTGGCAGATGCGTTGTGCAGCTACAGGCAACTGCTTCGTGGGCGCGCCCAGAAAAGTTCTATCCTGGAGATGACAATGGTTGCTGAATGTCCATGATGTTCTTCACATGGTTCACTTACTCATCCGCCACCAAACTGGAATGAAAGCTCATTTCATGAGGTGGGAAGCGTCACACAGTGACAACATGTGACAACAATCACTGGCACCACCTTACCATTACTTTCGGACGCAGCGATTCATGGTCATTCCAATATTCTCAGCATGCACCTGTCGGATCACTACCGCAGTCATTTCCGGCTTCCTTTTGTCCATGGCCGCTAGCAAGGCAAGCCGTAAGCCGCATGACATGCAGACTATGTAGCCAGGCAATTGAGAGACAACAGTCGACAGAGGACGTGAACAACCGATTTGTTCAGGTATACAGACTGAGAAACGCTAGGAACAAAGGCAACTCGTTGAGCTGACCGCGAATTTGGGATTGGCTCGCATTTCCGACATCAAGCCCGCAAAGTCTCTTCAGACAGTCACCGCAGACTTCAGATATTTTCGGAGGGGAAGGACTATCCATGCATTTCTTGGGTCGCAGCCTTAAAACCCGTGGGATTGGAGCAGTCTGAAAGTCGTTGACTCAAAAGGTTTTTCTTGGAAACTCGGCCACAGGCCTGTTTGCCGTTATCAACTGTATCATCCTGCTAATTCCTGTCCTGTCTCTAAGTAATTAGTAGGCGTAGACCATTTAATGGGTCGCAATGGGTAACGATTCCTGACAGATTTTCCGACTTGACCGGTAAGTCCCTGAAAGGGTCGAACGTTCCCAAGCTTTTTGAGCGGCTTAGGTGATGATCGACAGCCTCTTCATAGTTTCAACCAGTGGGAGCTACATAGTTGAGAGGCTGTTGGGAATGCAGGAGATTTGAACCTAAGAATTCCGCAATTGTGGAAATGGATAGCGCAGAAACAAAGATGTTGTGGAGAGTAGCGAGCTGGTGACGTTCCACAACATGACTCTCAACCAACTGCTTTGCTCAAAAAGAACGGAACTCTGACGCTTACAATCTTAATCACCATGAAAATCACAATTTTGGAATTTTAGTCACCATTTCATGATATAATCACTTCTTACAAACTTGGTTTCACACACCACAAAGCTGTGAGAATCTCTGTGCGCCTCCAGGCACTTTTGCGGTCACACGCCACGCTTGGTTTGTCTGGGGAATCCAGGTATCCTTTAAAATCACTGTGCCACGGGTGAGATGAGCGTCCGCTTTATTTTTTTGGCTAACAAGACCATTGCATTTTGGATTTGTTAATATGATGATCATCATGTACCATCATGAATGTGATCATCATAAATGTCATTACATATGTAATATGCCATTTATGATCACATTTATGATGCAAAATGTATCAAAATGTTACAACAGCCACAAACTGAACTAGATGTCATCCTTAAGTATGTAGATGTAGATTACCACAATGACTTTCCGTTCTGGTCCAGATCTTTCAACACGCCCGGAGGCTGGGCTGGAACCCCGTCCAGATCTCATGAGCTGACCCCGAGGTGAACCGTTGGTGGAGAAGCTCTGTGCCGGAGAAAAAGCTGATGCTTTGCTGCCGGCCCGGAGCCCAGATGTGGGCATCAAACAGCAAGTTTTCACCGGGTTTTTACCATTTCCATCATGGGCACACAGCCAGTAGCCAGGATTTCATCTACATATAGCATCATATACCGGTACTATATATTATATATTATATATATAATTAATGCAACTATATGCAGGTTGCTATAATGCTACATTCTTAGATTTGCTTGCCTTCCACGTCACTCAACCGGTAGCGAAGCCTCAAACCTCAAAGTGTCAAGCGTCAAGTCACGCAGCTTTCCGCTGCCATCGAGGTTTTTAGCGCAAACAGGAAGCACGTGCTCATCCATGTTGTGCGGGCCAGGGCCCTCAAGACAAATACAGTAGGCAGCCAGGAGAAACTAGAAACATGCCATGATCATAGGTGAGACATTTAGTCAAGAAAGCTCATGCAATGCAGGATTTTTTTCACATGGCAAGAGGTGTAGTCGGGCATGTCCTTAATCTTCTTGCATGCACATGCGCAAACAATTGCAAATGATGGGAAACACCCTTGCAATCAGGATCTGCCTGTCTTTGCCAGTGCTGCTTCCAACCTCATCTTTGCACATTGGAATCAGCCATGAGCCACGCAGCTGTTGTGATCAAGCCAACACTTGGCTTGGCTTAATATGCACTTTGGCATGACCAGCCGCAGGTCATGCAAAATGGAATGGCTGAGTCTGATATCTACTCAGCCTCCCTTCAGATCCTATCCAAAAAAAAAAATACAGTATATAATTTTTAGATGATTTTGGAATATTTTAGATTGTTAGATGATAAAACACAACTGTCAACATCTGTCAACTGTTCTTTTTATTTGTTTCTCCTGTGGGGTGTTTAGCCTGAGACCTTGCATGGAGCCGCGGGGGCGTCGAAACGTTGGAGAAACTGCCACTGGGCCATGACTGGGGCGTGGCACGTGGACGGCTTCAGCTGAACGTTTGATGAATTGGGGATATAACATGATAATGGTGATTTAATGGTGATTTAATGGTGATTAACCATTTGGTAATGGAATATTGATAACTGCTTGGTGGTTTCAAAGATGAATTTTATTTTCCATCATATATGGGATGTCATCCTTCCCGTTGACGAACTCATATTTTTCAAGATGGTTATTGCACCAGCAACCAGATAATGTGGATAAAACAATGGAACATAAACCACCCATGACTGGGAATGGTAAACATACCACCCATAAAAATTGTGATGACTGGGGGATGGTTTATTATTGTTTTACCCACATTAGAACGAACTAGTATTCGTGGCTGAATCTAAACCAACATAACTGGGGGGCGACAAGATGTATGTTCTCGACAAGACCGTTCTGGCCAATATTTGTGACCTCTATCGCTTTTCTTATTGAACTCGTCCGAAGATTTGGATTGATCTGGAAGATCTCATCCTTGGCGATAGGGAGGGTTTGATGGCATACAAAATTGCCAATCTTAGAGACTTTGGGCGTAATGACAAAGATGTACGCATGATATACATTTTATCACATTTTAATTTACATATTCTGTCATGTGTTCCTCCCTTCTCTGCCTTTTCATGCAGTAAAAAGCATCTAGGAATTGGTCTCTCAAGGTCTTACCCACTGCGTTGGCATTGACAATTGAACTCGAAGCGGCTGCTACCCCGACAGGATCAATGTTGCATAATCTACATCATTGCATTATGGGCAAGGCTCAAAATTACGGATCCTGGTTTGCGATGGTAAAATATTGAACATGATCAATTTTGTTTGTTCATTGGTAGTCCACAGTTGAGCCATTCATAGACCTGTTGGACCAGCGAAACGGGGGGCATGAACGTAACATCAATTGATTTTTCGCACTAACTTTCACATTTGCAGATTCGTACCAAGGTTTTAGCTTATACCCACTGAGTTTGAGACTGTTTTAGAACATCCCCATGTTGCTTGGGATCTGCCATTCCATTGGGTTCCAGATATCTTCATGGTATCCTGCTCCATCCAGGTTGAAGTCGAAGCCAAGAGCGATGCCCAGGAGGAAGTCAGGGAACATGGAAGTGCTACAGGAGTGGCATTGCAAAGGGCCACTTGGAGATTTTAACAGAGGATTTATGGGATGTCTGCGTATATTTTGGGTATATTTTGGGTATATAATATATGGTGATGTCTGGTGACTTCAACAACCCCATTCTATGATATTCTATGCTAGATGGATGTGGGTCAAAATGGAAGACCTAGGGGACCACAGATGTTAGTCTAGTTCAGTATTAACCATCCAATTATTGGGGTACCTAATTTTGACCCATACCCAGATATGCGTTTTCATCCTCTTCTATATGAGACCATGGTTTCTCGGGGGTGTTTAGCATGAATGGGGGAAGGGATTGCGGTGATGAGGATGATACGGCATCGTGCGGCAATACCATGATGGTGAGGAAGATGAAGATTGAGATGAATATTATTATGAATACAATTATGAAGACGGTGATTGATGGTGATGATGGTTATGACGGTTATGATGGTTTTGATGATGACGATGACTGATAATGACTGATGATGGCTGATGACTGATGACGATGACAATGACGAGGATGATGATGATGATGATGATAATGATGATGACGTCTTCATGTGTTTCTCCCGGACCGACAAGTGAAAATTATGCTGTGACTATCGATTACAGTCATTCATTTCTCTCAATACCATGATGCTGGCCACGGGTGATGATTGTTGTGAGCGATGAAAACACACTGCAGTAGTGGTATGCTGATGTCCATCATTAGGTACTTGAGGGTGCATCCCACGTAGTAAATGGGTTATACGGAGTTATACCATCTTATACATCTTGTACCCCCATGGCATATATACGTGTATATATATATATATGTATGGCTTATATAAATTATGGGCTATAACATATCATACATAATAAACCACGAACTATGGATGTGGAGACGCTCGCACGATCTCGCTGAGGCAAACCGCGATCTCGCACGATTTGTCGACAACACCATGCGCCTAGGACAAAGGCATGGCCTTGATCCGTCCCATGAAATCTCCCATGAAATCTCCCATGAAATCCCCATGAAATCTCCCTGAAGTCACGCAGTTTTGCTTGGTGACATCACTTCAAGTCAACTGTTTATCCTTAATTTTCTTGTAAATCTCAATGAAATCACCATGAAATCAGCCTTTTTGAATGGTGAAACAACTGGAAACCATGCCCGGCGCCGGCCGCAGTATTTTCCATGTGGCCATGCGCATCATCGGACCCTGTATGGTCGTCCTAGCATACTCGCTCCAAGGCGCGGAAACTGAATGATAAGCCATGGAAAAATCATGGGATTTATAGTTTTTTTTTTTTTAAACATGGCCATTTTTGAGAGGGAAACATCATGATCATTGATCATGATCAAGCATGATAGATGCGATAGCCTTCCAAAAGGTTTGGATAAACCATTGTGTCAGTGAAGTGGATTGAGTGGGAGTGAATACAGTTTGCAGTGCGCGCAACTTACACTGAGAGCCAGCATAAGAACACTGAGAGCCTACTAAAAGCTACAGTATGAGAACCATTTCGAATCATTGCGAATTTCGAAATTTCGAAAACATTCGATTCTTTCGCATTGCTGCATTGCTTTGAGTGAAGAAAGCCTGCATCCTGTTGGTGCGATGATTGTCGTCCGCCAGCCGTTTCCAAGTTCTCCAGGTTTTGTGACCTATGCCTATTTTTGGCATGCGGTTCCTCCGCTGTGCGAAACTGTCGGGGTGCCAACGTGCTCCGCGATATCTTCGGTCGGTGTCTTCTTGCTGATGAATGCGCAGCTAGATGGCAACAGATGGCAACTGACTAGCAGGAAGCGGGGATTTGTACTGGACAATACTGAACAAAAAGTACCTGTTGGTTTATAGGGGTTCCTGCAAGTGAATGATGATAATCCCCAATATATTGGACAGTAAAACTTATTACTCCCTTAAATATCCTTAAATCATCTACCAGGGGTTTTGAACGCTGCTCAGCTCATAATACGCTTTCTCCTTGCATTTTTGTTTGTGGATTTTTCACTATCTGGGATCATGACCCCAAGTTAATCATATGGCTTTTGGATGGCTTGAAACCAGGATATGCAATCATCATGGTCCAAAAATCTTCACCATTTGCCATAGATTAGCCATTCGCTGAGCAACAAATTGCTGCTATTATGTTCTAACCTTCTCATGGGTGCTTGGAGCATAAATCCTGGTGGATAAAGCGGAGCCGCGAAGCTTTGGGAGGTTGCGCCACCAAAATCCAGTCATTTCCGCCAGGTTGAAACGGATCATTTGTTTCTTGTGAAGCCCACTATATAGGTCCGACCTAAATACCTGTTGGCATGTTTTTTGCCAAGTTTGGGCTGCAACAATCAGGGCAGAATTCAACACATCGACTCAATAAAGAATATTCGACGAGAATGGCCCCCTTGCCAAAAAAAGTGCAGATGGAGTTGCCCTCAAGGTGGAATAGCATTCCAATCCGTTCCATTGTTTGCAAATGTTGCTCCTTCAACACCTTTCATTAAGCCCTGAGGGTGCATCAATCCACTGTAGAGGCTGAATGTTATGCAGCAATTTCCAGATCTCCGCAGAAATGTCCATAGTATGTTGGAGGGCTAGACTTTTTGTGTGCAAATGCAGAATCAATCTTTCTTCGAGGATCGAAGAGCATGTTGGAAGGGGGGGGTCAAGACAACGGATCACCGATCACCATCCCATTCGCACAACGCACGACCAGGTTGTACAACTACACCAAGGCCAGACAGTACAAGATCCTACCGCGATAGATTGAGGATGCACTGCTCGGAAAAGTGACTGTTTGTTGGACGTTTTAAAGGCTGTACAGACCATGGACGGTTTAAGAGCAACTGAAATAGCATGGATTGCCAACCAACCACTGGCGGAAATTTAGAGAGGTTGAGAGGGATTGAACGCAATCTTGTCATTGGCTCGATCTGGGAATGTCCAGAAATGGAGAATATATACCTCATTATACCTCCAACATCTCATAGTACCACAACGTTGACGGAGTGACTCCTTATTTTTCCACCGAAACACATCATTCTCTTGGAATTTTCTCCCGGATTGTTCCCCTGGTGTTTGGTGCCAATGGGTGGCTTCGCTGATCAGGCCATCTTCACACCTGCTGGTCTGCCGCCTCCCTTTGAGAAGGCGCCGGATGCCATCAGTCAGACAGTTCTTGATCCACAAAATCATCTGGTTGGTGGTGACTGGAACCATGGAATTTGGATTGACTTTCCATATATTGGGAATGGAATAATCATCCCAACTGACTTAACTGACTTTCATATTTTTCAGATGGGTTGAAACCACCAACCAGTCATAGTTATTTTGGGGATGAATAATTGATGAATAGGTGAATAGGTGCCAGACTTGTGCCAGTAGAATTCGCCTTTCTTTCTATAGCGGCCGAAATTCTAGACATGCTTTCCCCACTCCGGGGACTTTTTGGTGGCGTGGTTTCTGGCAGGCTCAGCTGGAGCTCATGGAATTGTCTGAGAAGCAGATTACTCCGAGGTCCGGCAATGATTCGCCCTGGGTGACCAAAAATCATTGAACTTGACTGGGTCCCACAGCATAGGATGCTGCCTATGTCACAGAAAACCTGCTGCCAAAGGCGTTCCATGCATTGTGATTTTCAAAGGATAGGAAGATTGGGCTATGTGCAAAATGGCAGAATGGAGGGTTTAGTTTTTCATGAACATTTGGACAATTTTTTGGACCAACAATGAACCTCCTCCATATATTCTAATGTACCCTCTGGTTATTAAACGCAGCCATGGAAAATGGCCAAATTATGCATGATACACATATATAGAAAAATATGAATATATATATATATGAAAATTATGTTTTACTTATTAAACATGGTGATTTCCAGTTGCAAACTGTGTAAAGAACCAGAGGGTATTCTGAGACTTGATCTCACTCGCCGGGCCTCCTTTCAAGCACGGTGGCACCTTGTGGCGTGGCGTACTGAGGCAGTGCAGCAAGTGCAAGTTGCTGAAACCGCCACGTGCTCACCACTGCAGCGTTTGTGGCGTTTGTGTCATGAAGATGGACCACCATTGCCCGCCGCACGGCATGGAAGGAAGAAAGGCGATTGGATTCATTGTAGTGTCATGAGCAGTGGCTAGAGCATACATTGTGCTACACATTTATGCGGATTGAAAGTTCTAGGGTTGATGTGATGGCGTGTGCATATATATATATATAGTATATCAATCGTATATCATAGATACATGTCAACTCGCACTTATAATAATAGTTATACTTGATGTATCTTGATGTTGGAATGATTTCTTTGGCACGCAATTTGTGAACAACTTGGTAAACAGAAGCATCTGAGGTGGCTCAACAATTGTGTGGGTCACTCGGATGATCTTCGGCCTGCCTGTGTGTCTACAATGTGGTGATTTTTCCTGCCTATATGACCCAACAATGTTGATTTATAAGCCTATCAAGAATAGATATATCAGATATCTACCACAAGCCCAACAGTTTTCTGGAGTTCTGGTACCAACAATTCAAAGCGATTTCGTATGGCGGCGTCCTTTCCGTGACGGGGGGGATTTCGTATGGGGGAATCCCCAGTCGTCACCGATTGGACATGGTTAGACCATTGAGGCTTGTTCCATGGTCCTGTTCACACGTTACTGTAATGGGAAGAGACTCTTCCTCATGTTGCGTTCTTCATAGCGAATATAACTTATAACCTTTCAAACCGGAGCTTCCAAGGAGAAACCTTACTACATTTCCGAGTAATTAGATAAGTCCATAAAAGTCATACAAGTCCTTATTGGCAAGCAGCAACTGACCAATGTTTGTCCAAATTTTGCATTTCACATACCGAGAAACATCTGCAGTCATGCCTTGGGTCATGTGCATCTCAAGAAGTGTTGACCACAAAATAGGGGCCACGATGCATTTTCATCATTTTTGATCAACAACGGCATTTTTGATCACCTTTAATCAGCCCACATTTGCGGTTTGTTACTGGCAATGACGAATGATGATCCTTTTAATCAAAGCATGCTTTCCTTTTGCAAAACGTCGAGGCATTGCCAACTATAGCTGCTTGGACAGCCAGACGACAGATGGGTGGAATTTTTCACTGGGATGAGACCAACGGACTACAGCTGTAGTCGCCGACAGAGTCATGTTGGTCCGTAGTCAGTGTAAAGTCATACCCTTTGGTTGTGAAAAACGTAGCGATGAAGAATCACCATTTTTGATAGGTATGTAAATCATAAATCATCTACAAATGGGCTATTTTCCATAGCTATGTTGAACAACCAGAGGGTAGTCCTCTAATCATCACGAAATCATGATACAGTAACCGCTTTACATTCATGATATAGAATTCATCAATCCTATGTCATCATCGCAGACTCAGATTACCACTGTGAAGACACATGCGCCGAGGATACTTCTTCCTGTTTCTCTTCTTCTTGGCGCAAGCTTGCCTTTTCATTGATGTGGTGTAAACCTCAGGTTTAGTCTCTTCAATGGCTACGAATCCGAAGCCATGGGTCTTTCTCGGGTTTGGACGGTTTTTTGGTGTAATGTTGAGCAGCGCAGTTTTGGTTTGTTCATTTCATATGGAAAATACATCTGAGAATTTATTGTACCTTGTATCATGTTGATTTTGAGGAATATCAATATTTAGTAGTGCGTGTAGCTACATGACTGAAATTCTTCCAGGACCGCAATGATCGGCATGTATGGAGTCTTGAAAATTGTTAGAAATGCACCAGGTAACATGTTCGACGCAGCTGAGGTCTTGGGGATATTTTTCTATGACATTATTTTTACATTTGGTCGCAGAGGAACTCGCTCTTTTCGAAACTACATCATGATGTCATTTATGCACCTTGGAGTGAGTCTTCTGGTTGGAGAGGATTTGGCATTTGCGTCGTTTTTATCTTCGATTTCTAATGCAACATTAGTCGTTATTTTTTGTTCCAGTTGAAAGGGGTTACTTCTATCTTGTGAAATCCATTGTTGCAGCCGGGGTTGGTACATATACATATTACCAGCAATTTTTGACAGCAGACATGTCTAAGGTTGTAGCTGATGAATCATTCCCTGCAAGTAGTGTTCAGCTGTTGAGTTTTCAGATTCGTTAAAACTGACACGTGCCCTGGGAATATTTGCATGCACGGAGCCGTGTGATGCCTTGTGCATATTTTTTGGCACGTCTCCCCTGCACTTCTCTCTGGGACAGTTTGGGACCAAATATATTCTGCACGAGTGAGTGGCTGGGTGTTGGTTTTGACATGTGTCAAAATTGATTTTTGCCATATGTCAGAGGATGAAGCAATATAACAAGCTCACGATTCGCCTTGAATTTCGCGTTTTTTTTTGTTTCACCAGAACTTAGGATTTGCGCTTCTATCTTTGCCGCCCTCTGTCTCCTTGGAGGGTTTCACTTCTACTTGGTGCCTTAGCGCAAGGGGAGCTGGACTGGGTTTGGAGATCACAGGCTGGAAGAAAATCGACAGCTCCACCAGAAGACATGAGGATTTTTTACGTTTTGCTGAATTCCAATGAGCTCTCTTCAAATTTATGGGACATTTTTTTTGCGAAGAAAATCCTACTCAGCAACCTGGGAACGATGCCAAAATCCTACTGACTGAGTGTGTTTGTGTGTTCAGACTCGTCTGACTCGTCTGACTCAACGCTGATGAAAACAAGTGTCTACATTCCAATATTATTCCAGTGTATCAATCATATTCATTTAAATTCAGTTCGGAACATTATACGTATATATATATACACACACTCTAACTCTGACTAATTTCCATATCTACATAAATTCACTACGTTTTAAAACCACCAACTGCGATGAATTGAATTTTAATTGCCAAGGGACAGTCATCAACTCCCCGCGCTGCCTGGCTGCCTGAGATCCTCACGAATCAAACCACCATCGAGTTCCAGATCAACATGGTGCGTCGCCGGCAGTGCCGGAGGAACGGCGAGTCGCTGGGCGGCGGGGCAGCGCCCTTCACCCATGGTTTGTTCAAGGGAAAATCGATGGGATACCATGGGAGATCCAGAAATGGTGTTTTTTTCTGAGAAAATTATCATAAATGGAGGTTTATAGCTGGGAACATCATCTATAAATGGGGTATTTTCCAGCAAGCCTTGTTTGATTGCCAGAGAGTATATGGTCTGCCACGATGCGATGTTGTAAAGATGTGGAAAGAGATGTTGAAGACTTGCAAAGGCCTCGCCCCATGATATGTGCTACCCTTGCTGCAGTGCCTTCGCATCCTCAAACAAGATCTTTTCTCCATGTTCGGCCTGTCGTGGCTCACTAGACAAAATCGAATGAGCTACGAATCAGCAAACAACAGCCGCCTTAGGTTCTTCCGAAATCCTTACGACATGGGCCGCACCCGCAATTGCCAAGAAGTCTTCGGTCCGGAGCTGAAATGGTGGGGGGAGGATGGGATCGGGCTTCAAAAGAAGCCGTGCCCGCCCAATGAAGGTCTATCATTTTCAGCCCATACAGTAGCCCATTTTGCATCCGTACTCGTATCCCATAGTCCATTGATGTCCATTGGATCCTCATGATTGACCTAGCTGTCCACTGGTGGTGTCGTGACGGTGACGTGACGGGCCAAGGACCCAATAGCCTCTGGGGGCTCAAGTGGATGTTCCCGTACTTGGCCTCGAGCTCAGTGGAGCAACGGCAGTTTGGATGATGAATTACTTAGTGGATTAGTGGCTCATCCCAGCTAATAAGTGTGTAAAATCACTCCAGTTATAACTTTTTTTGTAACTGGACATTGCTACCACTTACCCAACTTATCACTAAATATCACTAATACACAACACACTGATGATTCCTGGGTGTGAGCCACCAAGTGAACCCGATGGATTTTGATGTCCAAGCTTGGTGAAGTTGTTTTTTTTTTTTTTTTATGGGAATACCGCGGTATTTCTCAAGCGAAATCCCAGTGTTCGAGCTGAAAAGCACGGATCCGTAGTATGGATCTGGTGTTGGCATCTCTCGTGAGTCTCAACGAAATCCTTGCAGGATGGACATTTTCACTGTAAGAAGGGGGATCATTGGAGTACCCTCTGGTAAACTAACGTAAACTATGGAAAATCACAATTTTTAATGGGTCAATCCACTAAACATCACCATTTTCAATAGCTATGTTAGTTTACCAGAGTGTACATCCTGACTATAAAAATCTATAAACATGAAATCAGTCACTGTGGCATTCCTCAAGCACCAACTGCTTGTTTTTGTTCAGTCGATTGCACAGCAAATGATATCTCCAACAGAAGATTTTTGGATCCATGTACTTGACCCATCCTGACCCGTTGAAGCCAACGATTTGGAAGTCTTTCTGTACATATCCATTGAATTTCATGCCTGTGACCCTTCAATTTCAACCAAAAATGCGTTGTGGCCATCGAAGTCCCAGGCAGCGGCCCCAACTGGGGACGGGCTGAAGTACGCCTCCATTTGGGCTTCTGAGATATAGTACGGCTGGCAAATCTCCACAGATAGGGACCATGGTCTGATTTGGACATTACAACGGACAATAGGAAAAGAACTACACACTTTTCGCAGAAAACACCCATGGTTTTTCATAATATGCACGGAGTTTTGGAATAGTTTTGGAGTATGGGTCAAATTTGGGTAGACCAATCGTGGGATGCTACCCCAGGGCTTAAGTTTTAGCCCATACCCACATGTAGCTGATACAGTCTGGATAGCTGCAGATAGTTTTTGCGGTGCGACTCCAACTCCGTGAAATTCACAGGCCTTGGTGAAGCCATGCTCATCAACACACAAAGATGTGCCCTGGGAAACACTTGCAGGGTTGCAACGGCCCCGTTGCAAACAATATGGTTTCAGCGCGCCAAAAAAATCGCGGATCCGGGATCCAGGATGACATCCGGAAATGGCTCCTAACAAGTAGTGGGATCTAGTCAGCTCTCATCCAATCTCATGTTGGTTTATAAACCCATGAATACTAGTTCGTTATATCCCCCTAATCAACCCAACAGTTAATCAAGTTGCTGTATGTGCGCCAACTTAGACTAACTTTCTCGCTGCGCCTTGCCTGCTTTGTCATTTGCAGTCTGACAATGTGTCTGTTTGAATCTTTATGATGTGGGTGTGTGAAAATAAGGCCGGACCCCGCAAATGGATCCAAATGCCCAATTGAATAGAACAATTATTTTAAAAATCAATGCGAGGAAACTAGGAACCATGTACCATAATGTACCCAATTTTCAGACAGCTCGCGTTGAGCACTGCAGCACCAAGGATAAGATGCTTTTCTTGGCTGTCGTCACACATGAGGCACAGCTACTGCTGGGTGTTGCAGTTGGGCTCGGTGTTGGTTATGTTGGAGGTTTTATGGATGTGTCGCTGTATTTTTTTTTGCTAGTTATGGGGATAGCTATCTGATATTATCTGGTTGTCTGATTCAACTTTCTCGTGGGTTAGTCTGTAGTAACCCCGCAAAAAAGATAGAAACGCTTTATTTTCCACTATGTTTATAGAATGGATGTTATGCACATTTGTTTGCTAGTTTACCAAAAACAGTATACCCTTGGGTACAGTAATCAAGCGTGGCAATAGAAAATCACCCACTTTTACTTGATGTTCCCATGAAAACCTCCTCTTGTAGTGGATTTCCAATTGCCATGTTTGATTACCCAATGATTGGTTAGTTAATGTTAGTTATATAATATATACATATTCCATGAATATCCCATTAATAATTCTCCCATTAAACCCCTATGTCTTCATCTTTTTTTGTTATTTTTTGTGGGAGGATACACTGATATTATCTGTAACTTAACTATGATATAATATATACATATATATATACCATTCATATCCCATTAAACCACTATTAAACCCCCTATTAAACCCCTATTAAACCCCTATGTGTTCATCTTTTCTGGTGGTATATTTCTGTTGGGATATCCATGGTCACTACGGCACTACGGTCAGGAGCCCCCGCTGGCGGTTTCTGAGCTCTTGGATCGGGTCTACCAGGCGTGGCGCGCTTGTTGGCACTGGATTTTGTGTTGGAAACCAACAACAAAATGGAGATTTAACATGATTTAACCAACTTAAAGTGTGGATTTAACATGATTTAACCAACAAAAAGGGTGGGATTTAACCAACAAAAAATGGGATTTGACCAACAAAAAATGGGATTTGACCAAACCAAATCATCATATAATGGTAACACAATGGGAGAGACCGTGGATACCTCCTGTTTTGCACTTGATCAAATTATCTCGCGTGATGTCACTGGAATGATGGGACTAAGGGGAAGAATCCCCAAATGGCCGTATGATAACATGATATTATAATGATATTCAATAATCCCCAAATGTTTTTAGATTAGTGAATTATGATATTTCAGCCAGAATTTATATCATTGAGGTTGTAATATATTTATATGATTTTATATGAGTACTATGGGGTTATACTATTCACTGATCCACTGTTATAACATGTTATAATCCATGGGGTGATCTGACTAAGAACAACAACTATATCTAGTTTAACTATATTATACATACATATATATATATCTCATATCTGTACATTGGTTCATAAACTCGCTTGAATAATATTCACCCCTTCCCCCTAATATTAACAACAACATAACCTCCAAATGAATAGGTCCAGTACTAAAAAAGGATTTCATATTGGGGTGCAGGATGGTGCAGGAATTTTCATATGTGCCATGATCAAAAGGTGGATTGAATGAACCCGTATTTTTCAGGATGGTCTTTAAGGTTGGTCATAGCATCATCAATAGGGAATAATCATGGCCAAATAATATGAGGATTCCCGATTTTATGGTGGGATGATCATAGCCCATATATCATGTTATCGCGCATATTCTTGCTTCGCCAAAAAAAGTAACTGCGTATGTCATATATGCAGCAGCTTCTGTGCAGGTGTTGTTCAGATACTTGGGAGAGGTCAGCGAAGATTCGCTCCGACAAAACTTTTCAACAGTGCAACTTGGCTGCAGCTGTGCTGTGGTGTGTCAAATTGGATCACATCCTTTGCCAACAAAATGTCCTGGGAATTTTCTAAAAATGGGGTACATTCCTAACATCAAACACATCATCTACGACTGACTATGGGGATGATTCCCGGATGATTCCGAACATGTCCGAAGTCTAACAGGTACTTGCTGCTGGATGAGATGATTGACAGCGGCTTGCCCTTCACAACCGAAATGAACCGATTGGAGGACAGGGCGGGGCACGGAGGTTTATCGGTTTATCGCTGGGAAGTCTCCTAATTTATAGCTGGGGAAATCGGCGAAAATGGAGGCTTGCTTGCCCTCTGGTAAACTAACATAGCTATTGAAAATTGTGATTTATAGTGGATTTATGCATGAAAAATAGTGATTTTCCATAACTTATGGTAGTTTACCAGAGGGTATAGGGAAAATCTATAGGAAACTCATGGGAATTAAGATCCAAATAGAGATTTCTAGCTGGGAAAATCATATCGAACTCCCTGGGCGTTGTTCCGAACGACGGATTTTCGCCCAGGGGCGGAAACAGGAAACTTGGCAGAATGTTGGAGTTACTCAAATTCTGGAGAAATGACCTCCAAATGATTTCCAACATTCTGTCACTGCCAGGTTTTTGGAAAAACCTTTGGAATTTTGTTAGCACACCGCAGAAAATCCTTCGATGAGTTTTCGCAGTTTGATCCATCCCAGGTGAAGTTGAGTTTTTTTGGTGGTAAAAGCTATCCGCTGACATGGATGAAATACGGTAGGCTTATGGCAGTTTTCAACAGTTTTTGTAATTTTCTGGTCGTAAATGCCATGAAATGTCCCAGATTTGCTTGTTAACACCCATTCAAATCCATTAACATCCCATAAAATCCCATAATATATACATATATATATATAGAGTGTATGTATATATCTGGGTGAATTATAACGACCTCACTGTTCTCCCTCACTAGAATCATGGTTAGTAAGGATAATCATCCCAAATGGCCGAACTATTCAGGTTAGTGAATTATTATAATTTACCATATATATATACTGGTTGGTGGTTTGGAACATTTTTTATTTTTATTTTTAAATATATTGGGAAGAATCATCCCAACTGACTAATATATCTTCAGAGGGGTAGGTATACCACCAACCAGTATATTATATATTATATATAGATATTATTATTATTATTCTTATTATTATTATTCTTATTATTATTCTTATTATTATTCTTATTATTATTATATATATATAGCTTGTTGAATCCCACTAAAAGCCATGAAATCCATTGAAACTCCCTATCTCCACTCCTCGCCGCTCGCGCTCGCACGGCCGCAGTCCATCATTGCGCCTCCCTCAGCCATTGGCAAGGTGGTGCAGGCCGTCACGGTCACCGATGGTAAAACGGAGGTAGCTACCATATCTGGTTTGGTAATTATGGGGATGTTCATGGTAGATGTAACTAACTAACTTATTCATGGTAGATGTTTATTTAGTTACCATATCTGGTTTGGTAATGTAACTATGGTTTATGGTAGATGTAACGAACTAGTTGATGGGGATTAGTTCATGGTTTATAAACCAACAAACACTGGTTGGTGGTTTGGAACATGAATTTTATTTTCCCCAATAGTTGGGATGATGATCCTATCTGACGAACTCATATTTTTCAGAGGGGTAGGTATACCACCAACCAGATATTAATGAGGCCCATTTTTTAGGGCTATGTAAGAAAATGAATACACACAAGTTTAATATGGCTTAAAATTCATGGTAATGTTGGGCTCTATTTGATCCTTGTTTTTTTCATTGGTCTTGTGGTGATGAAATATGAGTATAATGCCCATAACCTTGGTGAAAAACTATTGGGTCTAAGGTTATGGTTTATAACTCATATGAGGAAATGAGATGAAATGAGGATATTGTATCGGAAATCATGGGGAGATTGCATGGGATGATTTTTCAGAGATTGCATGGTGATATTGGTAGTTTAAGAGTTTGGAAATTGCCATGGCCCATTTCGTGAAGATGATTTACCGTGCTTGAAAAAAAAAGGTTCGCAAACTGTAAGAGATAACCAGAGGGTAAGCAAGTTAGAGTCCTGGAGGTAGGCTGCATTCACTGAGTTCGAAAGCAACGAACTTTCAACCAACACATCTCAAAATCCTTTAAATCAAATGCTCAATCATCGCCAAGTCTAGCTAGCTGATTCATTCGATTTAGGCACAACACCCAGGTATTCGCAGTAAGGGTTTCCCTTCTACCCACTGTCAAACATGGAAATTGTATGAAATTGTAAATCCCCGAACTAAATGGAGGCTTCTAGCCGGGAAAATCAACTATAAATGGGTGATTTTTCAGCAAGCCATGATGCCATGGAGCTGAAAAAACCGGAGGGTTTTATTCCCATTCATATCCCATGATACCTCCATTGTCCCATGAAATCATCATTCAAAATCCCATGGAAAATGCCAATAACATCCATAAAAATATCCATCTTCCCAAAAAAATATCAAACAAAATATCCCAGTAAATCCCATGAACCCCGAAAATTCTTGTTAGGAAATCCTGGTGTTAAATGCCACGAGATTCACTTATTTCATGCATCGAAACTGTCAAACACCAGAGTTAAAACGAGCTGCCTCCCTAGGTGGCAGAATTCGCGCACTTGCGCACTTGAAGAACAGACGCGGATGGTTGTATGGTCATATAGATTAATATGTATTTGTATCTATACATATCAATATATCCTGTACATATACATGTATTATGTACATATACTTACATACATTAATTACATTATCACATTATATAACATAAGATAAGATAAGATAATATACCACATAATGTAAATATAACAGAACATAACGTTACTGACATTGCATTGCATTACATTTCATTATATGACATGACATGACATTATATACATTACATTGCATTACATCACAACACATCACATTACACTACATTACATTACAATACATTAACATTACATTAGCATTACATTACATGACATGACATTACATTACATATATTACTTCATATCACATCACATCACATCACATTACGTGACACATACACTACATTGCATTATATTACATTAACATTACAGTAACATTACAATAACATTACATTAACATCACATTAACATTTCATTAACATCACATTAACATTACATTAACATTACATTAACATTACATTAACACTACATTAACACTACATTAACATTACATTAACATTACATTATTATTACATTAACATTACATTAACATTACATTAACATTACATTAACATTACATTAACATTACATTAACATTACATTATCATTTCATTACCATTACATTAACATTACATTATTATTACATTAACATTACATTAACATTACACTAACATTACATTAACATAACATAACATTAACATTACATTACGTTGCATTTTCATTGCATTGCATTCCATTCCTTTCCATTACATTACATTACATTACAATACAAACATACATAGTTGTCACTTGTCAGCAGGCAGAAGTACACTAATTGCGGGCCACTTAAAATTGCAGCAACAATTTCTCCAGGCTGTTTCTGGCAGCAGCACTCAAGTGCTGTCAGATGTTCCCATTGAGGCTGCTGGTCAGGTGCCTGATTCTATGGGTCCAAAATCGCTCGGTTCGAATCATCTCGTTTTGCCCATTGAAATTACGAGAGGGGTGAACCCCCAATCTTAGGCAAAACGATGAGTCCCAGATAGAGTGGGGATCGCAGATTTACGCAGCTGCTGCCAGAGTCCCCCGTCATAGTTGCCAAAGATCATCAAAGATCTCTTTCACCCCTAGGATACTGAACAACCAGAAAGCAATCATATGGGTACCGCTCAAAAAAGGGGGGCCAATAGACTCACAGATTTGGGTCAATTTTGATATTACCCCATGCAATTTGGGGGGAAAAGAATTTTGAGCCAGAGCCAGAGCTGTTGTTTGATGTTTGATGATGCAGATTTAAAAAATGCCACCAGGTGAGAAGGAACAGTCAAAATCTATGAAACATTGCTTGGCTGAACAAGCTTTCTGAGAGTGCACCAGGATTCTCAGCCAGCTACGTTCTAGTGGGAAGCTACGTCTGTAGCCATTGCCTCACGCAACGCAACGTGTGAGGCAGGGCCCTTGGGAGCTTTAACCTCTGCCCTCAGTGGCATGTCGTAACCTGGCTGATTCCCACCAGTTGGATGTGTAGAGACTGGCTGTAGATCAACTAAGGCACAGCAGCATTGGGGGAGCTTCGGCCGAGGTGCTGTAGCTGAAATCCAATGAGATTTCAATAGATTTGTACCGTACCCTGGAGCAAGTGGAGTGGCCTCTGAATTTCCGGCTTGTTCTCAGGCAAAACTGTTTTGTGGAGTAACCGTAGCATCAGTTGTTTCACAAGCTGGGAAACCGGAATTTGCGCCAAAACATAGCGTTGAATCAGGTGAATTTTCTGAACACGTATTCAATTTGAAATTTGGGTTCTCTGCGACCAAACTATCAATAACTATCAGAAATTCATAGAAAACCATACGCTTTTATCAAATGATAAGTACATCCGCAGCAGCTTTTTCCAGCCGCGGCAGGTCTGGTGGCGACGGCAAAATGTCGTTTATGGCTCCAACGAGGCGCTTAAGTGATAAAGTTGATCCAATCAGCTGCCATTGGACCTGGCTTATGGTTTAGGCTACCCTCTGGTAAACTAACATAGCTGTAGAAAATAGCCCATTTATATCCATTTATAGTTGATTTACCTATGAAAGATTGTGATTTTCATTGATTTTCCATAGCTATGTTATTTTACCAGAGGGTATATCTCACCCAAAAAAGTTACACACAAAAAGTTTCATTGACCAGTTAAAAAAAACCTGGGGGATCAGAATTAGAAAAAAAACCCAAATAAAGAATATCCAAAATCGATAAATTTTATGATTCCTTTGGTACCCCAATTTTATCCAATTTTGACACATACTCAATCATGATCATATGCCCAGTTTGGGTAGCTTGCTGACCAGCCATGGGTTATGGCTTCGGCTGGTTGGTGGATTCAATGAATATCAACGAATCATTCACACTGATTCAATTGAACATGAATTATCACCAACATTCATTCATTGAATGATTTCATGAATCTTCTGAAAATCGCTACCTGGCAGGTCACTGGATCATGGAATGATATGGTGACTTTGTTCAGTCGCCAGGTTTACGTTGACATTGTGGAAACCATCAGCTGCATTTGCAACAGCACAGGGAATATGGTGCCTCGTCCCGTTGGGCCCGGGCGCGGCGCGGCCTTGACTCATGGGGCCCACTGGTCGGTGTTTCATCAGATCTTCATCAAACAGCAATAGGGTGTGCATTTGAAGACATTTGAATGCATTTGAATGGAAGGAATCTTCTGTGAAAACCATGAGAATCCATGAGACCTAAGACCTATAAATATCATTAAATTTCTATAAGCCATGATCCTGCGTCGGTCCTTTTTCATTCCAGCAAAAGCCGGTTGTGAGCCTCAGATTTCCGGCGGTGTCAGTGGCGAGATTTTGATCAACAGCAAGCTGAGTGGTGTTCCAGAGGCACGCCATTGGATCTGTATGGATCCGTGGATGGAAATATGAAGAAATCCATCCTGCACGAGTTGGACACATTTGACAACTATCAAACATTCTCTGGTTGGTGGTTTGGAACATTTTTATTACATTTTTTATTTTCTATAATATATGGGATGTCATCCTTCCCATTGACTTTCATATTTTTCAGAGGGGTTGAAACACCAACCAGTTCTCAAACACTCTAATTTTTCTGAGATTATAACACGGAATAACCATACATCGTGGCAATCAAAAATCGTTCACCGGGTGACAGGGTTTGGGAGAATTGCATCGCAGATGGAATGATGGACCATTGCCTTTTCATGGACTGCATCAACTACTACATACATCATGATACATCATGATATATCATGATATATCAAAACATATCAAGATATCTCAAGATATCTCATGGTTGTCCTCTATGCTTGGCACTTTTTGCAGGCATACGGCATACTCATGCCTTCATCAATGTCACTGTTTCACCCTGCAGGTTCTGCTGACCTTGCGAAACCCTGCGGTGCTTCAGAACGTCTCGTTCCACCCATGCGTTCCTGCACCCAGTTGCGGGCGTGCAGCCACGTATGTTTGTTTGGTCGCAGCTTCTTTATGTGGCGTTGCAGAGACGTTTTTCAGAATTGAGTTCTATGTCCAAAAAATACAGGAATTGCTTATCTTTGCAAATTGGTGTTTGCTTGGTTCATGGTTGATTTGTAACTGCCACCCGCGATGACGTGCATAAATCTGTTCTCGCAACAAGTGTTTCTTTCTTTTGCTGCCGAGACATGAACGGTCTAGGACCACGATTTTGAGCTTGAAGGGATGCCTCACAGATTCCAATCTGATTTCGTGGCCCCTCAGGTCAGGCTTCCACGATTCCAGAGGGACAAGGTGCTGTGATTTGGATATCGTGCGGGATTTTTGTCCACTAACAATGCCATACATCAAGATACCCTCAACATTGAAGCAGATGGTGTACAGATGTTGGCAAACTTATCAGGTGTTTGACGGTCAATGTTGGTCAGTGACTGCTTCTGGAAAGTCATTTCACGCCATGTTACGTTTGGAGGGCTTGGTGTCATCAGTAACGACTGGCGCTGAATGTTTGATGCTTGTCAAGGAGATGACTGGCACATGCATTGATCAAGTCCGTGAAGAACAACCATCGCCATGTCCTTTCCACATCTTTCCACCTTTCCTATCCTTTCCAATGGAAAAAAACAGGTCAACAACTCCGCTTGCGTCCCAAAAAAAGCATCGCGCAGTCGCAGGCGTTATCCTTCATCCCTCCGGACGGTGAGTTTCCCTTGGCCTCGGTGTCATGGTCAAGTCGTCACTGGATTGGGGGTACCACAAAGGGTACTGAAATGTTAGGAAACCTCCGAAATCAGCACGCAAAACATCTATTTATTTTATACGTTAAGGGTAGCACCACAACTTGCAACTTGAGATGCGAAGTGAAGGAAAAAGCTGAGCAAGCGATGTTGGATCTTAAGCGTCTTATCCCCCAATTCACTCCCATTAACATCCATTAACCCCCAACCCCATGGTAATCCCATGGTATCCCATGGGGCCATGGGGGTCCTATGGTGCCGCCCAGTACTGGATTCCGGACACCACCATGAATCTGCCTTTTCACTTCACTGTCTCGGTGAACTATCACTCAGACCATGGAAAGTTGCAGGTGCTCACAGTGGCTCACCTCGGGGAGGTTTTTAGGGCTGGGAAATGCGCAATCCTTTCATGTCATGATTGTCAAACAGCAGAGGGTAACTCTTGTCAAGTCTGACAGTCTGGAATCAAGATGCCGCGCTGATGCCTAATATGTATATTTATATGTAGCCTTGTTTCATCATTAGTAAATGCATCCTAGGCGGTGAAATTGAATTGGCACAGTTTCTCAGGGTGACAACTCTATTCTGGTCAACGTCTTGTTGTCGTTTTGGACGACCGTTGCGCGTGTGACACGTGTCACGGCTGCGGCACAGATTGCGGCCAGCCCAAAGCTTGCTGTGACCATGCAGAATAAGCAGATGCTGATTGACAAGCCGCTCAGCCAGATGTCATGAGGGGCAGCGAATCAAACTCTACATTTGATAGGGGTTGATACCCGATGTGGTGTGAACTTTGTTTTTCTCTTTTCGGTGCACATCACGATATCACTTAATTATATTCATGATGGGATACTATATGATATTAAATTTGTTTGGTACTCTCATAATATCAACCGTGGATTCATAAAACCCTAGGCTGTTTAATTAGGCTGGGTACATTTGGGTACCATAATTAAGTATAACATATATGATCACTAGTTGGAGGGTACTCTCCGTAATGAATAAACCATAATAGTTTATGAATCCGGGGTTGATATTGATATTACTGGGATACCTAAGAAACCGTGAGAACATCATAGAAAGCCTCCAGGCAGGTGCAGTGGCAATTTGAGACATATTCCCAGTGAGGGCAATGAAAACCGTAGGGTCGTGTGGTTGAAAGGGCTTGATACAAAAGCCATTGTGTTAGTTTCAAGGAAATATACAGGAAACCATAATTAGTTTCAACCAATTGAATCAGATCGAAATAGTGAATGATCACTATTTTAGTATAGTGTTTTTCTTTTATTTCCTTGGGCTCACGATATTTCAGATTATTTCATATTCTTTCAACAACATCCAGTTGCACGACCACTTGGCCCCAGGTTTGTGGTAAGCATTCGCTTGCCTTCCTCCATTGCCTCAGCAAGTTTGGTGCGCTGCACCTGGCGGACGATGGAACATCGCCATTCTTTATACCCTCTGGTTATTTAACATAGCCATGGTATAGATGGCCCATAGAATAGATGGTTTACCTATTAAGAATGGTGATTTTCCATGGCTATGTTAAACAACCAGATGGCAGGTCAATCAACTATGGCAGATGTTTTCAATAGCTATGTGTGAAAAATTGCCAGAGGCTATGTCAGAAAAGTTTGAAAAAAACACCATTTTTTTTGTGTAGGGAAGGTGATGATAAAGCATCAAATTTTGGGGTTGGCCAATATCTTCAGACAAACCTGGCCCACATGAGCTCCGCAGGCGAGTGAGGGTGGTAGCATCCGATTTCATGAAGATTCCAAGGTGGGGCTGGGCTGTTGCGCTGTCAGTCTATGACTGTTCGAAGCGATCAAAAATAGGTAGTTTATGGTAGTTTGGTATGATCCTCTAATGGTTACTAGGAACTTCCACACCCTCAGTTGCCTTGTGATTTCAATGCTTTTCCATGCTTTTCCATGTTTTTCCACTCTAAGATGAAGCAAGCCGAATTTGCGTTCTGGGATGCTGAAGTCCTAAGTTCGACATGTCAAAATTGGATACTGAAGACTGAAGAGCTGGATTTAGATGGATTTGGATGGATTTGGTATGATTCGGTAGCAATACTATTGATTCACGGAAGTGTGTTGATGATTGTTGATGGAATTATGTCCGGAGGGGACAACTCAAACACCATCGGTGCAAAGCACATCGAATCGCTACTGAAGGGTTTTGAGCAGATGCAAATATACCCAAGATCAGACATCAATCTGGCTGGTTTCTTATATAGATGTCTGGTGATGAAGAACTTGTTGTATTTTCTTTTGGTATAATTACTGAGAGTGAGTGCTTTAGATAGCTTCGAATGCCTTTTTTGGATTTCAAAAAGCAGCACCACTTGGAACGAAACTCACACGCCTTTGTGGCTCAGGTGGTTGTTTGGAACCTGGGCAAACTGGCCAGCCAGGCTCGCGCAGAGCAGAGAAAAACGTGTCCAAACATGATGCCCAAAAAACCAGTGGTCAATCCTTGCTTGACTTACTAAAAAGAATATAATGTTGAGAGTTGAAATATCCCCTGTTGCTAGACAATCCAATCGACTCATGAACATTCATGAACGAAAGGGTGTTACAGAAATATCAGAAATGTGACTTCAGAATACTTCAGATATTATGACCCAATCATGACCCCAGAGCCAATTATGACAAATGAAATAAAAGGGCCAACGCCCTGGTGCCGCCGACACCCCCTTTAAAGGGGGGGGCATGGATTACCGAATACCTTTTGGTCATGGTTTGATGACAGTGTGGTGGCTCAGAACATCAAACAACCAGAGCAATCGGTGGAACAAAACATGCAGAGTCAGTGGGCCCGGCTTTGCCTTCAGTGGAACGAAAGGTGCCCAACAACAGTTGCAAGACCCGGAACAGATAGCTGGGCCGAAAGAGTCTATGTGTTACAGGTCCTGAAACTGCCGTTGGCCACTTTTCGTTCTCTGAGGGCACGGCCGGGCCCAAGGAATCTATCTGCGCCGGGTCTTGAAACTGTCGTTGGGCACCTTTCGTTCCACTCAGGGCGAACAGGCCCAAGGAATCTATGCCTTCAGTGGAACGAAAAGCGTAGAGTCCGTGGGCCCGGCCTTGCCCTCAGCGGAACGAAGGGTGCCCAACGGCAGTTTCAAGACCCGCAACAGATCCAGCCGTGCCCTCAGTGGAACCAAAAGCGTAGAGTCCGTGGGCCCGTTGCCCTCAGCGGAACGAAAGGTGCCCAATGAATCCAATGGCAGTTTCAGGACCAGTAGCAGATAGACTTTTTGGGTCCAGCGGTGCCCTCAGTGGAACGAAAGGTGTAGGGTCCGTGGGCCCGGGTTTGCCCTCAGCAGAACGAAAGGTGGCCAACAGTTTCATGACGTGTAACAGATAGACTCTTTGGGCCCAGCCGTGCCCTCAGAGAACGAAAGGTGCTCAACGGCAGTTGCAAGACCCCGAACAGACAGACTCCTTGGGCCAGGCCGTATCCAACGGCAGTTTGAAGACTCGCCATATAGCAGCTTCGAATCTCCATAAAAACAGTGAGCGGCTTGTTTTGGCAGCGTCCTTCTGCCGTGGTTGCAGCCGTGAAGCCATGGCAACAATGCCTATAAAGCTGCAACGGAAAGTTTGCGGGGTTTAAAGCATTGCCGAAACGTGCCACACACAGCAGTTTCGAAACCCTGGTACGGAAAGGGTTTGGAGATGTCGCACACCTGCGGTGATGCCGGGCGCCGCCTCGCCTCAGCCAAGGCTAGGCAGGGGTCGGCGGATATCATAATATATCATAATAAATAAGTGCTACAATCATTCCAATTATGACTTCAGAGCCAGTCGGCAGTTGCACCAGGAGAGCAAGGCCGAGGGAACCTTGAACTATGCCACGGACCCCAAGGCTGTGGATCGACCCAGTGGATCCCAAGAGTTCCCGGAGTTGAGAAAATTTTAACCATGTCTATATTAGTACCAACCAGAATCTTTCAGAATATATCAAGAATTTACATTCTGATAAAATTTAAGAAACCAGAATCTATCAGAATTTTGCATTTATATAATGAATTTGACATGTTGTATAAAAAGTGAGGCGCCCAAAGGATAGCTGAGTTGACGCACATAACTTGCGAAAAACCGTTTGGGCCTCACTTTGTACATCACAGTATCTTTATATATTTTTACGTTTTTTTTTGGGTTGCTAATGTATAGAATCGCCCTGCCGTAGGATGGGTCACCCCAGATTCCTTCCGAAGAGAAAGCCACTGCGCAGCTGGTGGGTGACCTAGTGCACCTGTACGTCGGCACTAAGGTATGGATCAAATATGATGCAAATGGGTCCCGAATTGGGGGAGACCGCAAAAATGGCAAATTTGTAATTACTGTACTTGGCTGGGGAAATGAGGGTTTAACACCATTGGATTTGATGAGATTTGGATGGATTTGGGCGATTTTTTTCCAACATCTAACCGGAAGGTATTAATTACAGTCGATATAGTTTGGAGATTTGCATTGTTGTCGGGTAGGGTATGGTAGGAGTCCCATCAGCGTCAAATTCAGCGACCATATGCCCGATCAGCATCATCCCAAGACGCCCTTACGGATTTGACCAAGTGTTTGGAGGAACGGAGGAACTGGTCTCTGGTAGATTCTGGTAATTACTGACAAAGTCCCGCAGAATTTTGGAACTGTCAGAGCTTTGCCACGTCAACACTCAGTCTATCAGTGCAGCAGTTTTTTGATTTTTGTTAATTTGTAAACCATCATTAAGCCACAATTTTTGATATTTGCTTGATCTGTCTTCATCCATAATTTGATCCATTTGCTTTGACTGGCGCCTTGAGCTATGCCTGCGCATAGCTACAGGCATTCATCATCAAAGGATGGGCTCTTTCAGGTTCCGGGGTGCTGTTGGGGTGACTTCCATGAGTATAACCATGGCAACGACATGTACCTCCATAAGATGAAACATATAACCCCTAAACATCCCTAAACTATGGCTATATATCCACTAAGTTCACTGGGTTTAATTTCCGGCGAAGTTGACCCGTTTTTTCCTCGCAAGTTTTGGCATTCAAAGAGCGTCAGATGTGGTGGGACATGCTGATTTAAAGAAAGGGGTCTAGTGTAAGACACAACGGATTCATAGGAAATTACATCCTGCTACTCGGTGTGATCGATGCTTTCGAGATCTTTCGAGTTCGTTAGTCTACAAATCAACAGAAATCAACAGAAATCAACAGAAATCAACTGTCCCAACAGTGTCTGGATTCTTTTTTTCGACCGTTGACCTCTTGATGGGAAGCTCGGCGATCTCCTCGGCAGGGATACGGCTGGATGCATGTGATGTGAGCAGCATCAACTACACGCCTTACAAAGCATCCAGGCACCCGACGTCAGCGACGTCGAAAATTGGACCAGTTTTGGATCCGTAGTTGATGGAGTTTATGGGACTTGGGTATACATGCGAAAACAACCTTGAGAATTTCACATAGCTATGGAAAATGATGGAAAATGGCCTATTAATCTACATAATAGATGATCTCCCACTTAAAATGGTGATTTTCCAGTTCGAAAACTGTTGAATTTAACGACGAGGGATGCTTCAGTCTAAGCCAACTATCACAATATGGGCTTATTTCAGGTCACCACTACAAAGCAAAACGTGTCCTACGGAGTTGTTTTGGGTTGTGTAGACACCGCAGTTTGCAATCAACTCAAGAATACTTCTTAAATATTATATTCTATGAGTTTCTTGATATGGGCAACAATATGCAACAATAATCATGCATATATTTGAGTTTCCTAAAATGGGGGTACCCCCAAATCATCCATTTGAACTATGTGTAACTTGTTTTTTCCATTATAAACCAACCATTTTTGGGTACCCCCATGACTTAGGAAACCTCTATTTCGGCAAGTGATTGATTGGGTGAGTGATTTGCATAATCTTGCATCTTTCTTTCCATCTGGAGAAGTCCGACGACATGTTTCGTTCAGGTACACCACAACTGCTGGAAAAGTGGAGTATCGGTCACTTGGCATCAAATCCCATATTCTCCCGGGCCTTAAATGGCCATAATGGGGACATACAAAAACATATGAAATAGTGAACATAGTGAACATAGTGAAGTGGTTGGGAATTAAAGCCCAGCATACGCCAGATGTATCGGGCTAGGCTGTTGATCTTGTTGATGTCCTGGATTTGCAGAGAAAAAGAGACGTGAGAAATGATTTTTTACATGGATGTACATGGTATCCACCGGGCCCCAATACATTTCCCAAAAGGACATCTGTTAGATTCTGTTAGTAAGAATGGATTGCATGAATCTGGTGGACAAGCTCAAAATAGCTGGAGATGGAGGTGCTATTTCATGGGTTTTATGCAACGTATTAGCATTCGTCACCAAGTCCATTGCTAGAGCAAGATAATGACAAGGTCACCTCTTGTGAGATTCTGGAACACCCAACACCTGGCCAGTCGCCTTCGTCAATTGACAAATGGGATTTTAATGGGATTTTCCATGAAATAAACCAACTATTTTTGGGATACCCCCATGACTATGGAAACCCCCATTGGAACTGAATGAACGAGGAATGACTGCAGGAATGTCTCCAAAGGTTGATTTCAATCTATTCTCACAGCATTAATACAACATATTACAACCAATATGGGTTTGTCTGAAATAGGATACCCCCAATCGTTTATCATCATTGTCCCCATTTTGCCATTTGGGGGTACACCATATTACCCAACAATCATCAGTCTCAGTCTATTGTAAATCTCCCCATGAAATATCTCCATTATATTATATATTACCATCATATTCCGGTGGCATATACCCATCATATTACCCAACTGACCATTATATACAACCTGAACAAAGCAGTCACAAACGCAGCTTCCAGCAGCCCATGGGGGCCTTGAGGATTGCATAGCGACGAGGCCCTGGCGCTTGCGGTGTGAAAAGTCGAAAAGTCTGCGACCTGCGGTCGGAACTTCCACGAAATGAAACTCTTCACACCGCTGGAATGATGACGTGGTGAAGTTAGTCGTCTAGTTGCAACAAAATGGCTTTGTCGAAGAATGTTCCTAACATGGCAATTTGAATGTTAAAATGATGAGCCAGTGGATGGAACCGGTTGCCCTGTTTTTAGACTAACCCAAATGCAAACGATTTACAGTACACTTATATAAAAAGATGATTCGTTCAGCACATATATATAGATATTTTTTATTTATATATATATATAACATTACATACGATATTGCCGGAAGAGGCCATCAAAATTTTCTCAGCAGCTCAGAAGTACCATCTCAAAATTGCTGGAAACTTGACCACCAGTGAGGAGCGAATCATGTGTCTTAACTGCTGAGGGTCTTGAATAGGTTGCCACTTCTTGGGACACGGACTAGGTCTGCCATGCGTTGATGCCTTCGTTCGACTTTCCCAGCTTGGACTCATAGAGGAAGCCGTGAAGCAAGAAAGAGCATCCCAATCAATTGGGCCAAGTTAACATAGCTATGGACAATCAGCATGTTTAATGGGTAAATCCACTATAAATGGCCATTTTCAATAGCTATGTTAAATCAGGTGTGCATATTTGTCATAGGTAAATCCTCATTTATCCTCTAACTAAACGGGTTAGACCATAGTTCTCTAAGAATTTTACCAAAAGGCTATTCCAATTGTCTATCATGCATCCAGTGTTGGTTATTTTCCCACTAACATGTATTAACCGCCATGAACCGAACATCGAAACACCAGACACCAACGTTGGGTCGCCCAGTGAGCTTCGCCATGACGGCGCAGTCTCCGCTTGCGCGATTTTTTACGAAGAAGGAGCCTGTCAGTTCACCGCCGCAGACGCCGGCGCAACGAGAGGAAAACAAAGGACCAGAAAGTGCCTTGCTACTCCGATCCCGAAAATTGAAGACCCACCGGACAACGCAAAAAAATAACAAACGAGACTCAACAGAGGTGTCTTGGGGGGGTATTGATATTGGGGTGAAGGCATTAGTGGTTTTGCATTTCGTGTCGGAAGCAAACTGTTTGCAAACATCGAATTTGTTGTTTGAAAACAGGTCTTCTTCAGAGGTTTTTTTTAATTTGGACCAAATCATCTCAACCAAAACAGGTACCTTCCTGATCCTTCCTGTAGACGAACATAGATGTGGAAATCCCACCATTTGTAGATCATTTTTCTAGGGGGGAAACCAGGGGTTTTTCTCTGTGATTGAAGTAACATCTATTTATTTCCAGAGCTTGACCATCATCATTTTCTTGCCTCCTAGTGGCGTTTATTGCACCCCTATAAACTCAAATTGCTAGTGCCAAGCGAACAAAGGCAAATCATTCATTCCAAAAGCATTTTTCGTTGATGAAAAGAAACATGATACTTATACAAATCCTAATTGTTGATGATTTGATGGTCAAATCACAATTCTTGTTGGTTAAATCAGTTAAATCGTCCTATTCTTTGTAGCAACAAGCCACATTTTTGTTGATCAAATCAGATCAGATAGCCCCTGATCCTCACCAGCCTTGTCTGCTGATCAAAACACCATTCCGACTGGTGAAACCCCATTTGATTGCTCGAAGCCCAACTTGTGTTGGCAGAAATACTGTTTTGATATGTTTTGATTTTGGTTCTAAAACCATGTGGTGGATTCCTAAAATGGTGGTACCCCCAGTCATCATCCATTTGATTTTCGGGATTTCCCATCAAAAAGAACGTCGACGTCAGGTCACCCGGATGGCGTGCTGTGCACCCCGCCCTCCGTGCCGTCGCGCAAGCGGTGCTTGACCAAACAAGCGGACCAGCTAAGCACGGCGAAGAAACTGAAGGAGGTGCTGCAGATGGCGATCAAACGTGAAGTAAAACAACATCTCAAGGATGATGTGGGGTAGATACCACATGAAACCAGGATACTATATATCGATCACATTATATCACTAACATATAATATATAATATTGTATATATATATATATTTACCAAAAAGATGCATTGTTGTTGTTGAAACATTGCCTGGATTCGCGATTTGTCGATGATTTACAGCCTATTTTCCCAATGGGAAATCCACTAGAAATGGGGAATCTCTATATAGTTGTAGGATGTTGTAGGAATAGTTTTGTTTTTTGTGGGGTCCTTAAGCAAATCCAAGATTATAATGCGACATCAATAGGAGGGATAATCTGGGGTGTATAATACCAATACGATCCGTATAATTGGGGTGTATTTTGGGGATTTCAATGGGGTTAACCCACAAAATATAGGACTTGATGGGGTACAATGGGAGGTACAGGTATATAACCAATAACATAGGGATCTAGTCAAGATTCCAGTGGGGTTTACTGGGGTTCATTTGGGTAAACCATGGGAATATAATGGGGATATCCCATGTACCAAACATCAACGCGGATAGTTTATTGAGGGTTTAATTAATCAACATCAATCGGGGATAAATTAAATGATGGTATACATTGCTAGGTGTTGATTGGACATTCAAGACTTTAAGCAACAACCATTGAGATTATGGTGCTGGGGGCGTCATACTGGGGTATAAGACCAATCATGCTATGTCATTATTATGGGGGTGCAATAGGAGTAATTAACCAACAGAAAAGGGGAGAAATAGGCTGCAAGATATGGTGATACAATACATGTTATTGGAAATGGATGGTTCACTATAATGGGAATTTCATGATTATTTTGTCATAGATTAATGTTACACCCTTTTAACCAGTATTGTTTAAGTTTTTTCATGTTTTTCATAATTACTTTTGCTTTTTGTGGTGCTCTTTGAAGCGGGGAATCCTCCTAACATGTGGTGATTTAGTCAACAATTAAAAGTGGGATTTCACGACCAAAATCTGGGGTCTGCTGGGAAGTCATGAAAATTGTGATCATGAACCAATGCTGAATATGGACATATGGTGATATCTTGCAGGTGAATATCTCCATATTCCAGAATACTCAATTGTGCCGCCCGTGACTTTCCCTCCTTTTGCCGCAACTGACGTGATGAATCCAACCGTGATTTCAGCGATCAGACATACGAGATTCACAAAGAAATTGTGGGGGGTCACCCATATTGTTTCATCCGCTGGGTTCATCAGCCATGTGGTTTTCCAGAAGCAAAAACAACATGTGGCTGCGGCTTTGGATTGGTGTTTGGTTTGGCCGTTTGGCCCAACTTTGTTCATACAGGAAGTGCCCCAAACCGCTGCAGTGCCTAAGGCCAGGTGCGGGAAATGCAGATTTGGGACTTTAATCATCAAACATATATAACATATGGATTCAACCAGCAAAAAATGTGATATAGTCCACGAAGAGCATTTGAATGCGTGGGATTTGGTGGTTTTGCATGATGGAAAACACATCTCATTTGTTGGTGGTGCTCAATCGCTTCACTCCGTAGCAAAATTGGCTGTCCCTTTGAAGAGGAAAGGAAAGTGATGGATTCGATTTATCAAGACTAACAATGAGATAAACCCTATAGGCCCTATATATCTATATATATATGTATACACAAGAAACAAACCCAAAATCACAATTTTTACGGGTGGTATAAAACCATCCCCAGCTGCTAGGTTTATGGCATTGGGTGGCCCACATAAAAGAGATGAGTCGTTATCTTGTAATAATCCAGTTGTTTCCTAGAGTTTATGAACCAGGTTTCCAACTGGGTAACTGGGATGCCAAAGCGCAGATTCTGGGGGGCTCAACAATTGCTGACCCGTAGCCCAATTGATATGACGAAGGAACTCTTATTTTCTTCCCTAAATTGGTTTCAGGGAGAACTTCAAGGAACCTCTATATTTGATGGAACAAAACAATGATTTCCTGAAGATAGTCCCTAAAATCATGTTGAATCTATCAATTTGTTGAGTTTAGATTGAGTTCAGCAGTTTTTTCTGGAAGAAATCTGTGTAGACGGCTGCCAACATTTGGGTACCTGGGTCAAAGTTTTGTTCCTGCCCGGTTTGAAGGACAGATTGATAGGTCGTTTTGAGTCAAAGCATCCAACGCTTTGGGGAGCCAAAGACTTGACCCAAAACTTGAAAAAAGGAAGGGAAAGGGGCGAGGGATGCAGACCCACACAGTCCTGTTTGGCGGTCACTGCCAGGTCCCAGAGCCAGTGGCCCCAGTGGCCCCAGTGGCCCCAGTGGGGCCCGTGGCCCGAGTGGCCCCAGTGGCCCCAGTGGCCCCAATGGCCCCAGTGGCCCCAGTGGCCCCTGAGCCAGCAGACCATCCCAGGGACCTCAAGGCCACACTGCAACGCGCGAGCGTGCCTGGTGCGCCTGGCGCGCTGTCGGCATTCCTGGCGGAGTGCTTTCATCACTTTGAAAGTGGACAGCAGTACAGTTGGCCCGACTGGATGAAGCCTGAGAATCTGCGGGATGTTCAGGCACCATTTTTTTGGGTTTTTGGGGACCATGCAACTGGGGGTACTATGGATGAAGTGGGGGAAGGGAGAAAATCAGTCACCATCCCACTAGCTCTGTCTGCAGGGCTTACGGCCTACGGATCCCGGGTACAATGGCAGTACCTTGTGGGTTCCTGATCCCATCAAGCAGAAGGCGGAGTACCAGAAAGCGCAGGGCCACAACACCCCGATGTTGATGCAGTACTGGAAGCTCAAATCTGCACATTTTGACAAGGCGAGCGAAGCCGAAAACGCTTGGTAATTGAGGGTCAGTAAGACCTGCTAGGTTCAATGGTAAATAATGAGCACTATGCATCAAGCTGGGAATTGGGATTCTCATGTTCAAGAAAGCAGCTTTTGCATGGTTTTGCCAGATTTTCACCCAGGCTTTAACACTTTTGTTGGTTCTATATCCCAAAACCGTTACTTTGTTGTTGACATCCTCTATTTTAACCGGTATCTTCGTCTTTGATCAGTCTTGGGCAGTGGACATGTTCCACTTTGTGACTGAAACGGTTCCTCAAAAGCATCATTTTTCTATGTTTTTCTCACGCAATGTTTCACCTCTTCATTCAGGGAATCCCACGTTTCCTAATCTGTTGGAAAACTACCGGGTTCTGGGCTGATTACATTCATATCTTAGAAGAATCAGATGGCCAAATATGTAGTTCCCATTTTGTACTTGTCCCATGTATCATCGCGTGTCTTTTACATGTTTTATACAGCCCCGCTGTCAACATCAAAACATCATCAAACATCATCAAACTGCCAAAAGCGGCTCAGGTGGCCTTTTTTAAGGTGGGCAAGTTTTATGAGATTTTTTACTACGATGCCTTCATTGCCCAGCGTGTCTGTGGTCTAAAGTGGATGAGTCAAGACAAGTCGCTGGGTTGGATGGCGAAGGGGACATCCATGTGCCACATGGAGATTGATATATATGGAGGTTTCCTAAAATGGGAGGACCTCAATAGCTGGATGGTATTTATAATGGAAAATCCGAAAATCAAATGGATGATGACTGGGGGTACCACCATTTTAGGAAACCACCATATCTAACAAGAGTATGCAAGAGGGGGATTGAATATTGGAAAGGGGTGTTTAAGCAACAGTCGGGATAGAACCTATTTTGAGAATTGACAATGTGAGACTCTGAGTCAAAATTTTTTCCGGCTTTGAACTGCAGAGATAGACAGGACATGTTTGGGATCCCATTCTTCAACCCCTTCGCCCAACAATAAACCTCCGCGTTTGGACCCCAAAATGAAGAGACGTACGACATACTACCTGGCTGTGACCAGCCAACCTGTCTACAGTATACGGTAGATTTGTTTATTTTGGGGCTGCAGAGGTATAGTATGGTCCCAACATCAACAAGTTGTCAGGGTCTTATTATTGGGATTTATTTGGGGGGGTCACCTGGCCACCTTTGGGTTTTGGAAGCACCATGATATATGGCTGTGTCTTTTTTTAACGGGTGCAGTTTTTAGTAAAGGCAGGAAGTTCGATTTGTGCGAATCATACCCCCGAATCATACCCCGAATCATACCCCCGAATCATACCTCCGAATCAT
>Ga0126342_10001003_pt1 | contig 36762 bp, 37 predicted proteins | sample Cyp1metagenome_FD_92528 | JGI IMG/M metagenome (GOLD analysis project Ga0126342, IMG submission 92528) | Coral microbial communities from Lord Howe Island, Old Settlement Bay, Australia - Cyphastrea 1 metagenome | ecosystem: Host-associated > Invertebrates > Cnidaria > Coral ... | reverse complement strand
ATGCGTCGTCAGGGAATGTGTCGTCACAATGCGTCGTCAGGGGGGCCGGGGGCATCGCCAATGTGTCGTCACAATGCGTCGTCAGCGTCAGCGCGAAATGTCTTACCCAAGCTGCGGGTGCCCGGATTATATATATATATATATATATTATTATCATGAAATTCAAATTCAAAGTGACCTTGAAACCTCAAAACCTGACCCTCTCAGGTGGGACAGCATGCTTGCGTCCTTTGCGGGCACCGTTCGAAAGTATTTAGATGCAACTCATGCTGCCACGGTGCTGCCGGCTAATTTTTTCTGTGTGAGGTGTTGGGGCATTTGCGCAAATCAAGCTATACTTAATATATTTGGCATATAATTATATATATATATCTGGTTGGTGGTTTGGAACATTTTTTATGTTTCCATATATTGGGAAGAATCATCCCAACTGACTAATATTTTTCAGAGGGGTTGAAACCACCAACCATATATATATATACACGTGATATTGATCGAATGATGATATGTAATAATTATATCAGCATATTTGGCCCATGTCCATAATTATATCACCATAATTATATCACCATATCATATCACCATATCATATCTAAATTATCTACTATGTCATTATATATGATATGGTGACATATCATAATTGTCTCTTCATATCTAAAGATCTATGGCATCTATGGTTGAGATTGGGGGCAGATATGGAGATGTTACAATCCTGACCCGTGGGCCAGGAACTTTACGATCCATCGTCAGAAGCCTCAGGGAATGTTTTAATGTTTTTCACATGTGTGGAACGTGTGTGGGTAATCATTAATTATATATATATACGGTTATATATTATATGTATATAATTTATGTGTATATACATATATATATATATATATCGTAATATACCGTCATATGTCATATTATATTGGATCTAGTCTTGCATGAAGACCGTAGAAAGATAATGCAAGATAAAGCGTACATGGTTGAAAGGTGCGTAGTTCAAATCGCAAAACGTGGCTGAATCGCTATCCGCTGTCTCAGTTCTCTCTTTAGTCAACAAGCTAGGCCAGGAAAGGGAATCATAGGCCTCGATCTTACTTGAACAGCAGGGATGTAGTAGATTATGTTTGAATGAGAAAATCCCGCAGAACTTCGAACCATGAATAGTCTGCGATGCATGCATATGTTATGTTTTGAGTATAGAAGCAGGCTTGAAAACAGTTAATTACACATATCCAGACATCCCATATCATGCCCGCACCAGCAATCACCCAGAGCATGTTGTTCTGCGAGCAGAGGAATTAGCCAAGGACTGGGTCAACGAAGGAGGATGATTCCATTCTGTGGACATCCGATGAAGAAGCAAAGCGAGTGGCGAAGAATGCTTTGGACAGCGCGGTGCCTAGAGTATTGCACGAATTCCACAGGCTTTCAGAATCTTTCAGACATAGATGTGCTTTTCTCCCAAGTTGATGAAAATAAACAGACTTGCCTGCCACCTTGATCAACAACCAGTTCAATCTTGCGAAATCAATCCCACAGTTTTTGCTTCATGAGGTAACGACAAACACGACGAAGAGGGGCTTTCTTGGTCTCCAAGCCATGTTTCTTGTGATAGATTTGTTTTAGAAAAAACTCTTGAACACCCGTCTAAAACAAAATCGACCAAGACTTCACAACATGTTTCACTGCGTACTGTATATAACCCCCATATATTTCACGTACTGATAATATGTTCCCCTAAACCAATGCCTTGACAGGTTTCCCCAGCAGCATCCAGCAGTCTGTTTGGACGTGTGTTCGCGACAGGTTTACAGGAGAAGTTGATCGCAAAGTTGTGAGCCTTCTGACCGAATACTGCGGCTTTGAGGTGCCATGGTCTGGATGGAAAACATAGCCATTCATGGGGGATGGGAATAATCACAGGGATTCATATACTCATTTTTTATATTTTTTTCAGGATTTCACTGGGGATTGATGACCATAACTTACCCATACTACCATTTGTTACAGGATTTCAATGGGGATTGATGACCATAACCCATACCATTGTTTGACCCTCGCGCAGATGTTGTTGATCTGCAGACGACTGACGGTTTGCAACGGGCTTTGTAGTGTTGGATGAACTTGGTACACCTGAATGTGCACAGAGATGCACAGAGGAACTCCAAGAGTCACTCAACAAATCGTCTGTGTACATATACATATCTAAATATAGCTAAATCCCCTATATCCCCCACCCCAAAATCACAAGGTGATACCCCGAAACATTCCCGGAATCACCTGAAATCACCTTGAAACTCCCTTGAAATTCCTAAATACACCCTGCAAAAGAAACAGAAACCCAAAGTTAATAAACCCCAAACATTCAATTTCCCAAAACCACTCCCAGTTTGTTGCCTCGGGAAAACACCAATTCCCCCTGCAATGCAGTCGGAGCTACGTATCGCTTGCATTCGCAGCTGGCAACGGCTGGTTGATGAGCCGTGATCCAAGAGGGTTGGGGGATGAACAGCCACAAATCCCAGCCATTTTGGGGTGAACAAAATAGTGCCTTTGATTCATATATGATCAGATATGATTTTTAGATGTGCACTGATAATATCATTGTGTATCCCAAAAAAGATACTGGTTATATCAATATCAATTGTTATATTGGGGACCCAATATTTTTAACTGTGTTTCTTCGATCCATTTCGAGACGCCTGAAATTGGGCGGTGGATGGCTCAGGTTCACCGGGATGTTGTCATTTGCCCCAATGCCGTGTGTGCCAGCGAGCTTGCACGACATGGCAAAGATGCGAGTGGGCACTGGACAGTCGAGAACTTAGGGGGTCCAAAATTGTTGGGGCCGAGAAACCATTGGTGTTCCTTTCTTCATTTTTCTTCAAAAGCTTGGGTTTCCTCCCTTTGAAAAACATCCATTTGGTACATTTTGGTACCAGGTGAACTTGGAGGTCTTACTATATTTCTTATTGTGCGTGAAAACCATCGTTTTCCTGTATGTTTTCCTGTTTTCGTTATGTCCTTCTCAGGTCCGGTCAATTGAACTTCACAGAGGAGACGGTGAAGGTCGTTGTGAGTCTCGGCGAAGATCCAAAGCATCGAGGACTGGTGAGGCCCTTAGTGGAACAACTGGAACGACGCATGCGGCTGCTGGTGGAGCGCGACTACCGCAGCGCCGTGGCGTCGCTGGAGGGCCGCTGTCAAGAGGTGGGGATGGGTCAAGTTATGAAATTTCCTGAAATTGGGGTACCATGGGGTACCCATAAATCATCCATTTTCAATCATGTGCATGGTATTTTCCTTTAAAAAAAATATTCATTTTGGGGGTACCTCCATGACTTAGGAAACCTCCTCACCTACGCGATTTTCGGGTACCTCGGGCATCCTCGCGGGTGACCCGGCGCCAGGTCTTGAAGGCCTTCTTTGAACTGGTTGGGCAGGAAGATGTGGAGGAGCTGTCGGATGCCGGCACAGAGGATCATGATAAAACCAAGATCAACCCTTGGGTCACCCCGAGGGAGTTGAATCACAAGAAATCCAGCAAGGCCGAGGCTCGACAGAAGGAAATGACCAGAAGCATTCTCTCGGGAGTGCTCAAGGCACTTTTGAACCATGCAGATGTGGTGATTTCGACCACTCTTCAAGGGACCATCGAGATGGACAGCAATGGAGAAGCGGTGATTGATACCGTGACGCAGCGGCCTCGCGTCAATGAGAGATCCGGCATCATGGTGCGGGTGGACGAGAAACTCGGAATGACAATACGGAGAGACGGCTGGATACGTTGGATACATATAAATGATAATGGGATATAATGGGGTTCATATAGAATGATATAGTTACATTTATAAATCTAAAATCATATTAAATTACCAAATTAAATTGATAATGTGGTGTTCATAAAATGTTGAGGACACCAAAAACGATTAAACGATGATCAGATATGACTTCAGTGACGACCAGATAATTTGGGCCTCAGGAATACCACCTCACCCGGGCCATTGCATTGGATGCTACCTTTCAAGTTCAACAACAGTGGGTGCGGAGCTCAGGAAGTGCTGAAAAAAATGTGGTGCGATGTGGTGGATGTGCTGACTCTTACATAGTTGATCAATGTTGATCATAGTTACTTGTACCTTGGGGATGTTGGTCCAACGAGGCAACTCACACTTCGCAAGCTACTGTTCAACGAGCGCAAACTGCTGAGAGATAGCAGTCAAGGCCCGGATCCGGCACCGGATCCCAAAGATTTCGTGAGAGATGTGAGATATTTGGTTGGTGGTTCAAACATGAATGACTTTCCATCCTGCTTGGTATCAGATGTATCAGCCGTGCTGTTTTCCTGCAGGCTTGGGGTGGCATGCAAAGATCAAGAGAAAGAGACAAGGCCGCGGAGGGGAATCTTAATGCTTGAAATCAGCTCTACTCGTATAAGGGAAAATGAAGCGGATCAAAAACGAGCAAAGTCCTAAGTCATCAAAAATGCATGTGGCCTTGTCTGAAAATAGGGGTTTTACATGGTTTTACCCCCAAATCGCCATTGTTTAATGAATGAGGAAACTTATATAACCATCAGATGTTGGGATACCCAATTTTAAGACAACCCATGACTCAGTGGCTGCAAAGCTTGAGATGATCATCTCGATGTCATCCAGATGCTGCAGAGGTTTCCTCAAGAGCATTGCGAACGCATCAAATTGCTGTGACAAGCAAGAGGACGATGATGCTGGTCGCCACTCGGTCAAACATGGTAAAACATGGCAGTTTTTGTGGCTAGTTGTGTTCATTATGGTTTTGGCTCAACAATGCTGAAGCCATGTGGACGCCCAGAATTGGATGGTTTGGCAACTCGTGGATCGCGTTGTGGGTCGCAGCCAAGGTCCCGAACTGGGATGGTCCAGAAAGCTGATTGAGGAGATAGGACTTCACATGGAGGCGGCTCCAAATTTGAATCGTAGTTGAATTGATTCTTATTGAAGAACCCGAACTGGGAATGTACTTTGGAAAAAGTCGTCGACACCCTGGGGGGGTTCTTTTAGAGCATTATCTAAAAAATCGAATGTGGTTTCCAATTTGAGAAGCTCTAGGTTGGATATTACATGATACTACATGATATTACAATATATTACATACATATATCATATCATACATTACATATATCACATATCAAACATAATATTGTATTTATTGATACTACAGCAGCCTTTTCCATCCTAGCGCTTGCCAGGATGGCACCCCAACCATCAACTGCAGCAATGCGGTGAACTTGCGCATCTATCGGCTGTGTACGGAGGACGAAGTCGTCCAATCTTCCGAAGAGAAACGACGGGGAAATCACTGGATTTATGTGGATTTATATCCCATGACGGATCCTAACGGTGCTGCTATACAGGGTGTGCCAATTGGTGTGCCATGGATCCCATCAATATATACCCCAAATGATGTTAGCATATATACAGAAAACCAGCCGGATCCGTCATGGGTATTGGAACATCACCATTGGATCATGATTGGACCAAAGCAAAAATGAGCTGAAGATGGCTCTTCAGCACCCTTGGTTCAATGGGATGTACTGGAAAATCACCGTGAATTTTCAGTGGGTAAATTACCATTGAAGTAGATGGACCTCTCCGAAAAAAGCAGTTGGCAGACATTCAAATGACCAGAGGGTAGCTGGGTAGCTGAGATGTTTGGGCAAAGACCAAATCACCGACCCTGTCCAATGAAGAATTGATACAGCTGCTACGAGATTGCTGTGATGGTTTGTTGTCGTTGAGCATGGCATCTACTCCGATGCAGTCCGATTTCAGGACTACGAAGTGCCAATGAGTTTGCAACTCAAAATCATGGGCATTGCTATGCAAAACAAGAACCTGGTTGGTGGTTTCAAACATGTGGATTATTTTCCATTTCATACATGGGATGTCATGCTTCCCAGCTGACGAACTCCATCATTTTTCAAGATGTTTTTTTTTTACCACCAGCCAGTTATATTGTTCAATATTGTTCATTAGATCAGGTATTAATCACTAATAACCACTATTAATCACTATTAATCACTATTAACCAGCCATTGATGTGCAATGCTGCAAGACACTAACGGCAGTTGTGCAGATCCACAGTCCTGGCTCTCGATCGAAAATTGCAGGTCCCAATGCACCGCCACATCTCTATGATGTTGAGGTGGCTGTTTCAGCAGGGCCTGATGCTAGCGAATAATTGAAGAACTGGCGAATGTCTAAGAAAAAAGTAGATTACCCATGACGGATCCATGGTGCTGCTATATATGGTAACATGGATCCCATCATTATACCCCAAATGTGAGCATATATACCAGCACCATGGATCCTATGGGTTATCTATATTTATCTATGTTTGGCTACGGTGTTCAATGTGACATGCCGGTCTTGAGGCTTGGAACATGTTGGATATTTTTGGATATGTTTTGGAAGGCACTGATCCTGAGTGAATATGGTGAATGTGATTTTTAAAGGAATCTTTAACTGGAGAGTGCCGGCAATCTCTCCATGGCATTTTTAATTCAACAGAACACCAGTCAAAGATGGTGTCATACTCCTTGCGAAATCCTGCACCAGTTAGTAGCATGGTTAGTAACGTGGTTCATCCCCTTATAATCCTATGATATCCTATGATTTCCAGTGTAGAAATTCCTGAAATCCCCATGGCTTTTGGGGCAACCGTTTGAGGTGCTGAAGTTGCTAAAAGCCCTGCAGTTCGAGATCGCAGCCTCGTGGGCCTCCATGTGGAGGGGCATGCTACAAGAGCTCACGGACAAAGACAAAGTCCGGGAGTTCGTGCAGTCCTGTTTGGTGTCAGCTTCTCAGTGACTGATGAGGCCAGCTTGAGGCCAGTTGCCAGTTGACTGATTTTTGTCAGGTTGATGTTGATGTTTGATGTTTGTCAGAAATGCTGGGGACAAACAAGTTGTAAATACTTGTTACAATGATCCAACGAGAAAATGATCGGAAAACATCCGGAAGAAAACCCCAAGGACCGAAGAGATGCAGGACTATGCAGTCAAGCGGCTCGTTCTGAGAACGGCTTCGCTGTTGGACTTTGAAACTGGTGAATAGCAGAATATCTGTGACTTTAAGATAGGGTATTTAAATAACATCATGAATCATCATGGGAATTTATACAACCCAATATCTTTGAGACTATCATAATTCATGAGCTGGAAATCCCTTATACTGCTCAAATAACATAGTGTAACATCAGTTGTGGGACATTGTTTCACTTAACAATCTCATTTTGAAGAAAAAAAACTAGATTTTGATTCCCCCAAAATGTCCCACAATGTCCCGTATGTATGGAATAATCGACCAGAAATGGCATCACATGAATTGACAGTGGAATCCATTCATGCGAATGATGCTGAAGAGTGAATTACCCCATATGGTGGTTCGAACACTAGAAGCCACAACTCAGGTTTGTCTGGAAATAGGGTACCCCACGGTATCCCCAAATCCATCCGTTGATCATCATTTTCCCTATTCAATGTTCTTTTTGTGGGCATATCACGGCATGTCCCATTTTCAGACACGCCCGTTCAACATCATGCTGTTGGCGAAATTCCCATTGATTCCCATTCTCATTAACCCTCATTAGTTCTTATTAATTGATATTAATTGCCGTAGTATCCTATATTTTCCCAGCATATAGCATAATCTCCCTCTATATCCCTCTATTGATGTTAGTTCAACCATCCATTCTGGCGCCGTCCAGCGTAGCGTCCACAAACGAGGCTGGACGGCCTGATCGATCGGCAAACCTCTGGAAGAATTGCGGAACGCGATCCAACGTTGGAAGCAGTGGATGCAGTGACTTGGGCCCCGGACGCGTTGACTTTGGGAGCTGAGTAGATATATATCCATAGTTGACTATGCCATGGTAGTATATATATATAACTTCGGATATTATATATATATACAAAGGTTTTTTAAATAGTGGAACATGTCCCATTTGGAGTAGATGAAGCAGTGCGTTGAGAGCCACTACCGTTATACCATCGTTGATTGTTATAAAAGGGGTTGCAAAAAAAGGGATTATGATCGCCCAGTCAGTAGGAAAAGCTATCAACCAACTAGCCTGGCTCAGTTGACTTTAGGATGGAAAACCTTCCATCTGTTAATGGCCATGTGTAGATATGTTAATGGGTTTCGGAATTCATGATCTACACATGGCTGGTTACACATTTTTATGGCAGTGGAAAATCCATCATTTCGTGTGTGGATTTCCCAGCCTCATCATGAAACGCTGATTTTTTGGAGACCCAATTTAGCGCTTATCAACCCAAAACAAAGGGCCCAGTCGAAATACAGTTTATTTACCCATCCCAAATGGTGGATCTTTCCATAGTTAAACGTTTACCAGAGGGTAAACCTCCATTTTCCTATGGTTTTCCTATGGTGTTCCCATTTTACTATGGTTTTCCTATGGTTTTAGCCATCTGGCCTTGAAGAAGTTTGCGCATCCATCGGGGGCCCAGCCCAATTATCTCCTGGTCATTTGGGGCTGCCCTGGGCTGCCCAGGTCTGTGGCTGGCTCAGTGGATCCCGAGCGTTGCCAATGGACATGTTGACCACTGAGGCGACAGAGACTCGTTGTTTTTGGATGTTTTCCAGTTCCTGGTTTTGAAACATGAGTTACATCAATACTGTATGTATTCATATAGGTTTATAGGTGTTTATAACATATTATAATATTTATAACTTATATGCATTATGTAATAATCTGTTGAATTCTATTCACTTAGTTCGTAGCACTGCTTGGGCAGGAAGAAGTCAAACGCGCTGGTGAGGAAGCCAAATGGTTGCAGCCTGAGACAGATCCTAATGCCAGTTGTTGCTGGTTAATATTTCATTTTTGGCCAATCACAGTTGTTAATATATTATAATTGTATTACTGTATATGTGTGTATATCACATAGATAAGATTAGATGTTGATCTAGATTAGATTAGGCTAGATGACAGATAGCTGTGTATATATACCCTATAAGTCCAAAGACTAGACAAAGTCTAGTCGTTCCGGGGAAGACTAAGATATGTCACCCTAGACTAAGATATGTCACCCTAGACTAGGATATGATACCCAAGGGTTCTGGGGTAATAGTCCTTTCGATATACGACTCAACCATCTAGGAAGATGTCACCAAAGGGTTCCTCATCACCCAGCACTTTCACATATCACCTTTTCCACCTTTGCGCGACATCATTTGCGTTTGGCAGCTGATTTGTTCAACCTCAGATACACAGCCAGTTTGAAAACAAAGCTTTCTGTTCAATGTCACGGTGTTGGATGTACCCATCAACATCAAATTGCAATTGGGTGGCCGTTTCATCTTAAATTTTGCATGGAGCATCCTGGAAGGAACGATTTAGGAGGCAGAAGTAAATTAAGAAATTGCCAAAATGAAAATGCCAATCGAGTGAACTGCGAGTCCTGAGTTTGGCGGCCTTGAGAAGCCAAGATTTTTGATGAGAAGGATGTGCACGTAGTGCCATTTCTCAGATGAGCAAACAGTTTCAGCACAGCAACAGCCACCGATTCATCTGTGATTCTGTTGGGCTACCGGGGTAGATAGGCACTAATGAGCCATGAGTTTCAGCACTTGATAGATCTACCAACCTTTCATGCAGCTGAACTATGCGGCCATGCGTCGCTTCAACCAACCCATGGCATCCTCATCGACAAATGTGTGTTCGTGTCGAACATTGCATCCTTGGCCGCATCGGTGGCGACTTGAAGGATAATGGACGGACAGGCCGGACAAACCCAAACTCTAGACCAGTCACTCGATGGATCAAAATATTTTAGCCCAGTTTCTCAACAGATAAAGTTGACGATTCAGGTGGGCAAAGGCCTAGCAGCAATAATTACATGCAAGTTAAGTTGCATGTACAGTTAGTTGCATGTACATGCACACAAATGTGCACAAAAAATCTGGCAAATACGCGCCCAGGCACATGTAGTTTTGGTTTGACAAAGAAGTGGGGTTTCATCATCCTGAGTTCCAGATGTATCAAGCTTCAATCATCCAGCAGGCTTCTGTCGTGCATATGTGACCAAAAAAAACAAATATGTGCCTATAGGATCTGAGCCAGCACTCTGTGCTTTGCAGCAACAATCTCTTAACACCTCTGTCCTCTGACATGTTTCTTCTCATTTTATTTATCCCATCTCACTGTGTTCAAACTCTGCTGACCGCATCCCGTACAGAAATGATTTTGCACTTGCTTTTGTGATTTGTTTTTTGAGATCAATGCCTTGTGGCTTTGGGTCTACTAGCAACTGAAGATCTGCAGTAAACCGGCAACAACTGATTCCCATGAATAAACAGCTACTTGCCACGAATGTAACCTGAGAACATGCACAAACGCATGTTTTTTTGACACCAAGTTGCGCGATTGATTTCCTCGTCAAATGAAGAAATGTCTCGCAAAAGCGAATGCCTTCTCGGTAAACACGTTTGGCCTGTTGCCCAGTCCTGAGATCTGGCAGAGGGACGTAACAACTATCTTGGAAAAAACTCTTATGCCCTGCTGACACAGGGTCAGTGGCCCCGGGTGCTGCGAGCTTTTGATAAGTACCCTAAACACACAGTAAAAATGTTGGCACTATAGGAGTCAATAGCACTCAGCAAAAAATATGGTGTACGCAAATCGTTCATCATCAGCCCAGCTTCAAAAATCTGGGATACCGTTCAATGAGGCCAAACCACCGTGCCAGTGAACCCCTGAGTTGTTGTTTGGGCAGCAATTGGAATATACAAAGTATCCAGCAATGGAGCAGTGGATCCAAAGCAACATGTGATGATAACATGAATCAAACCGAATGCTTCTCAAACAAAATGACTGTATCGACCAGGAAACACACATATGCTCATAGCAGGGATCCTGTCATCTAGCGCTTGTGATTGGGGATCGTGGGAAGCCTCCAAAAGTTCAAATGCCAGCCATTCAGTGATGCATCGGCCATTGTATGCCTTTGCTGTCAACAGAACTTCGCCACTAGCTTTGCATACCTCATGCGCATGAAGCAGCCAGGGTTGAAAGTTTCTCAAATCCCAAAGCTATCACAATTTTGCTGAGTCTATGAAGGACAGACATGAAAAATCTTAAACCAGCTGTAAACTTTGGTCAAGGTTTCCATTTTCTCTGTGAATGGAGGCTGCGAGCACTGAATCAAGCGTGACCTGCAGAACTCCTTGAAGCGCTTGAATGCAACATCTAGCCGCTGCTGCACAGAACCGTTCACATCACCAAACCATCCAATTTCCAGCAAGCCCATCCTGATTGGACAACATTGTCGGACTTCAAAATTCGCGCTAGCTTGCGCAAGGACAAAATTGGTTTTGGGAACTAAAACCAACATCCGTGCTGAACTAGCTAAGCCACAAACATCCTCCGTTGACACCAAATGCGAGGCCAAGATTGATAGTATGCATTGAACAGAACTTCAATGTGGTGGGATGAAAATCTCGAAGGCAAATTAGCGGGCCTTGGCTGGGCAAGAGCTGGACTGAAACAGATAACTCAATGAAGGCCTTGAATGGCAATCCTCAAGAAGAAATTAAAAAATGCTATTGCCATCTTGGGTGCATGGATGATCTTCCGGCATTTGCTGGAGCAGAAAATCAACCAATGAATATTGTTTCCCCCACAGTGGAGATGTTTCACTAACATCATAGAAACGGTCCGGCCCAGAGTTCCAAGCAGGGCATTGAAAACAAACTGGCATGTTGGCCCCGCCAGCCCAGCTAGAAAAGAACTTGAGAAGCTGCTTGTGATAGCTCCAGTCCGCACGGACTTCTGTTACAGCGAACTTCATGCCACCACAAATCTTGGTACCTGCGCGTTCTTTCTTTTTCCCTTCCAGCACCTCACCATTCGGCCCACTGCTTGGGTAAAGGCCGTCGTGCAGCAAATTGAGAGACCACACCAGCCGATGGTAGATGCAATTTAATGTATAGTGTTTGTACAACTCATCTTCTCTGATGGCACACAGCAACCACCGGGAGGCTCTAACGCTTTTTGGGCGCCACAAGGGAGCATTTAACCAGATACCAATCATCTTTTCTGGCTTTTGAAAGGACACTTGTCGTAGTTTTGCCCCATCCCCGTGTAAACCCAGTGGGATGTGTCGATTTGTCGCTGTGGTGCCCATTGCCCAACGTGATTTGACTTCCCAATGGTGGGACCAAAATTTTTCAATGTCATCATAGTTGACTGCCACTCCAGCTTCGCAAAACATGTACTTGACAACCGAGAAAGGCTCTAACATCTTGAGCTCTTTCATCTCATAGGGAGGATCCAGCTTGTCATTTGCCATAGGAACACGGATCGTTATTGTTTCCTTGGTCAAACAACAACTCTAGAAACCCAAGCAGGATGCACAGAAAATTCAATCAGTATCGTAGAATACTCTTTGCCCCCAAGGTTGGCTTTCTGAATGATTTTGCCTGCGCATGAAAACAAATGCGGCGCGACATGCGCCAAGCCACCACAGGTATCCTACAGAAAGACCAGAAATCACGGCTGCAGTTGCCAGGGGTCTTTGATCCCAACTGACGGGTCATTGGGTGGCTGAACTCTTTTGCCTCCTCAGTGCACCATGTACTGAGCCAAAGGACATGATGTTGAGACGTTGAAATATCGATCTGTTGGTATCAATTGTGCATTCAATCATTTGATTTTGAGTGCCATCTGCCTGACATGCTGGTTACCACTTGCGAAGCAGCGAAAAAAAACATACCATACTGGTTACCACGTGCGAAGCAGCGACAACACATATCATACTAGCTAGCTAGGCTCAAAACATCTCAAAACTCAATATTTTGATCCATCTAGTGTCTGGACCTGACAGTGGAATGCATTGTGGGATTGGGGTAAGTGCACTGGACCAAGAAATAGTGCGGCTGGGCGTCATTGACATGAGCCCTCACTCCCCTCATAGCACGGCTGATGCTAGACACCTCTGGCAAAGGACCCACGGAGACGGAAACACCAACATCAATCGATCTATCAAATCTAGAATATATGCATGTTAACATTGTTTTTATCCCCAAATGGCACCAATATTAGTTTGGATCAAATAAATGTTTTGCAAAACAAAAATAATTTCATGGATTTGGGGTCACCGATGAAGAGATTTTTTTCCGTAAGCACGGTATGGACACCTATTGGGTCAATCAGAATCCTTCCATAAACAATGATGTTGCATGCCTCAATAGATTCTCAGGATATCATTTTTTGGGGGGAAACAATAGAAGGTAGCGACCATGTCCGACATTGGGACCGGCAACAACTGAGCAGTGTTCAAAACCCAGTGTCTTTTAGTGACTGGTTGAAAGTGATTCCCACAATGGATTACGATAATCCCCATTATATTGGGTTATATATAATTTTAATATACTCTAATATATTTATTAATATTTATAAACTTACAAAATGTAGGAAAACTGGTCAATTGTTGCCTCACGTTGCCGGCTTGGCCAAGGTACTCCAGAAGCCACATCGTCAATGGCATTGAGAACGACATAGGCCTCACCATCACCTGCGTGTGGGCAAAATTCGGGTTTACCACCTGTTGGATTTTCAATCCTTTTTGACAAGCCAAGAACAATACAATTGAAAAATATTTCCAAGAGGGCTTAAATGATGATTTCTCCATAATATATTACAAGTTTCCTCCGTTGCTATTTTTTGGGGTTACTTAACACCCTTGCAGAGATCACAAATGGGATCACATCGGCATCAATCATGCAGTGTTGATTTTTTGCCATCCCTGCGAACACGTTTCGCGAAGGTTCGTCAAGACATCAAGTCCCTCAAAAGCTGGAGACACATTTCCGTTGGTTTCAAAGCTCCATTCCATGGAAACAAGCTGAATCCTTTTTTTGACTCAACTTCACTTGCCACATAGGACCCCCACCCAAAGAAAACGCAAATACTATTATCTGATCTGATGTCGTTCAGGGCCTGCCAAAAATGAAATTGATATGATTGTTTGTTCTTTGTGAGCCATGGGCATCCCGGTGGCATCCCCCACGTATCCAAAAACTACATCGAGCTGGATACCAACCCTTTCATTTCAACTTCGGAGAAATCCTCCGGGCCCAACCAACCATGTTTTCAAACACCAGGGTTTTCATCCCAATTGTCCAGCGTCTTTGCAAGCTTTGAACTGGCGAATTGCCGTTTCAGCATCGGTCACTCGATTGGGAATCTCAGTCACCTCAACCAAAGGTTGCAAACAAATACTGGGGAACAAACCATCAATGTTCACAGAATGTTTCTGAATGTTGCGGCGTTGAATGAAGAAATAAAAACTAACATGCACAGGCATGTGATTTTTGGGGATATGACTGCATCCTTGTCCACTGCATCCTGCAGGCTTGTCCTGGCAGACATCAGTGGCTTCTTCTGCTCGGACACGACCAACAGGGCGGCGTCTCGGAATCCAGCAGACCTTGGATCCCGGCAGCAACAGCATTATAAGGGGTGGCATAATATCATGACTATTAGCGTAATTTGTGGTGTAAAGATCCACATGAGATCGATATCGATTATATAGGATAATTTGTGATAACATTTCTGGTGGTTATCTCCATTGGTCCATTGGTATCCGTTTATATATCATATCCCATATATAATATATTACACATTATACTCCACAGGGTATAGGTATCTCATAGAATCCCTGAGAAATTGAAATGGAAGGATTTCAGGAGCCACTACAAACTTGGGCTGGGTGATGTGAAAAACCCAACAATAAACCCCACCCAATGGACACCCAATACAGGGTGAGCATTCGGTGTACCGCCATTTGGGATGACGCCACATAATTTTGACTGGTTATTTTACCAACAAAATGGATTGGTTGAATGTGGTCAGCATATGGGATTGTCCCTGAAAGCTTGAAATGTGGGATGGCAAATCCCAAAGAAGACATGTTGATGATCTTAAAAATACAGATTAATACATACCCTCTGGTAATTTAACATAGCTATTGAAAATGGCCATTTATAGCAGATTTTCCCATTAGAAATTACCATTTTCAATAGCTATGTTGAATACCAGAGGGTAGTAAACATGAAATGGGGCGAAACCATGGTACCCTGGTGGGCTCGAAAAAAGCTAGCAGCTAGTAACTATGTAACTCATAACTCTTAATCACTTTGACGATCGATACCCATACCCGAGCAATGAAATACAAATTGTATGTTCATGCATTATATTAATTCGGGTGCATCCGTATGGTCATTACGTAATCTCTTTAGGCACCCCTAAACTCAAGGTGGTGTATGTTCACCCATTCATTCTGAAAAACGGTTCTCTGGTTTACACCATGGACCATTCATTGAGTGGTTTACGAAACCCAAAACAAACCAACATTTACCAACATCGGGATTCTGATAAGATCATTTTCTTTTGGATGGTTGGAACATGTTGGAACCCCCATTATTTCTGAAATCCATATCCAACCGCATTTTTGGGATAATTGGACCAATTTTGTTGGTGATCCTGCCGGTATAGCTCCCAATGACCTATTCCCAATACCCCGTACACTGAGTGAGTGGCCTGTCTTGGGAAAAAAAAACAACCTTTTGAATGCAACCAAGGTTGCATGCTCTGAGCCTTTGCTTCTTTCTTGGCGAGATCTTGGATGGCTTGCTGAAGCTGATTCAGCACCTGGGTGAACAAATATGATCTGGGCGGTTTGTCTCCAAATTGGATCAGAAATTCCCCAATCATGATAAGCTTTTGTCAAATTTGATTGATGGGACGTTTTACCATCCGATTCTGGAATATGATTGCAGTGGGACTTCACCATACTGGACCACAAAACCGACAGAGAAAAAAGGGAATCGGGAATCTAATAAACAGCTAGCTAGCATATAATGAAAAAATCGTGGGCTTTGGCAATTGATTGCATGCACACATGCAGGCAATGTTTTGAGTTTGCAAGCAAATCATACTAGCTACATCCAGGTACTATATGGCCCTAACCCCATGTCCCTGGCCTTTTTGCCACTTGCTCGTACCTTTTGCTTGTCCTTTTCGACCTGCTGCTTTTGCTCCTTCTCGGCTTTCTTCTTCTCATTCTCCTGGTCTTTTTGACGCTTCTTTTCTGCTTGTTCCTCTTCCTTTTGTCGTTTCTTCTCTGCTTGCTCTTCTGCCTTCTTCCTATCCTTCTCGGCCTTTTGAATCGCCGCCTTCGATAGCCTTGTCGCTCCTGAAGGTGAGGACTCTCGCTTGGACTTGCCCTCCTTTTTGCCCTTCTTGCTTTTCTTCGACTTCTTGGTGACCTTGGTGCCTGCCTTTCTGGATTTCGAAGACAAACTGTCTGAATCCTGACTGCTCTTGCTCGATTGGCTGCTGGAACTGCTGGGAGAGCTCTTGCTGGACGAGGTGGATCTCCTTCGTCTCTTCCTTTTGTCCTTCTTCTTCTTGTCTTTGCTTCGGCCACGTCCATGGGAATCTTTCCGGGACACTTCCAACATCTTGCTGATCAGCACGTCCTCGGTGTCGGTTTCGAAGGACTCATCCCAGCAAAGATAGAGGCGGAGATCTGCTCGCTTGGGCAACTCTGGGTGATCCCTCACCTGTGTGCGACGCAAAGCAGGGTCGCTTTCTTTGGCATGGATCAGCTCATCAGCCGTCACCTCACATCCGTATTTCTTCACGATGTCAGCTCGGAGCATCCACCGCCGAGCCCCAGTTTTGGAGCCTTTGATGGTGGAGCGGGCTTGTACCACAAGTTGCGAAGTCTCCCACTGGCCACCAGCCTGGACCCACTGCTCATAGAGGACCTGCAGCATCTCATTCTTGTTGGTGCCTTGCGGCGGTGCTATATTTCTAGTATGTCTTTGCACACATGTACGTATTGTGCGTGTGTGCGTGCGTGTGTGTGTGTGTGTGCGTGTGTATGTGTTGCTATAATTATAATATTTGCTTGCGTCCATGCACCATGCAAAATACATAAGACGGATTCATCATACCCACAATAGTTAGAACTCCAAGCTGCTCGCACGTGCGTTGGCAGCCATAGAACGAACTTCAGGAGGGCTCCTTGAGCCTTGGATGGGGTATGATGGAAAAGGAAAGGTATGTTAGAAGTTTCTAAATGTTTTCTAAATTTTAACCACACACAGTGCATTATATGTAGTACATCTATGTGCAGATTCATATTGAATTCACATATGATCGCATAAGCCCCGTACTAACCAACGTTCTGTAGAAACTTTGTTTCTTCCGGTGGACTGCCAACTGTTCTTTGGTTCTCTTCTTCGGTCCCTTTGAAACCATGGCTAGGTGGGTTTCTGTCGGAATATCTTCCAAGTCCTTGTGAGGGTTCGGGATCTCCTCGTCACTGCTCTCTTCATCTTTGGCCTTCTCGGTGTCACCCTTTGCCTTCTCGGTGTCACCCTTGGCATTCTCGAGGGCGCCATGTGACCTGGTCACACTGCATGGCGGTGGAGTTGGAGGTGACATGTCATTGGTGTGGGATCGGTTCAAGGCATCGGCAACAGCTTCCATTGAAGAGCTTTTTCTGACAATTGCTGGCTCTGGTTTCGGTTGCTCTGGCTCTGGTTTCGGGTGCTGTGGCTCTGGTTTCGGCTGCTGTGTTGCAACCTGGGGAGTGGCAACAGGACGCTTCTTTCCATCCTCACCACTCTTGCTCTGATTGACATTGGGCTCCTTCACTTTGATCGTCTTCTCTGTCTTCGCGTTCATCCTTGTAGCTTTCATCTTCTCCTCCTTCGTTTCTTTTGCCAAGTGTTCTCTGAGCCTGGCCTCTTTGGCCAAACCCTCCTTATCCTTGGCTTCCTGTTCTCTCATCTCTTCTGCCAGCTGCTCTTGGACCTGTGCATCTTTGACTTTCTGAACTTCCATCTCCGACTCCGGCTTTGATTGCTCCTTTTCCTTGGTGCTGTTCTGTTCATCATAACGAAGCGTGTCCTCAACCAAGGTGTCATCACAGGCATCATCGGATTGCCAAAGCTTTGCACCAACGGCTTCCAAGTCAGTGGTGGCATTGCTTTCAATCTCCATCTCGTCAAAGTTGAGCTCACGGGGGCAAAAGTCACTTCCATCATCGCCTTCATCTTCAGAGATAGCCAGCTGAGCCCTTGCCTGAGCCCTGTCAGCCTTTGTCTCTACCTTGTCTGCATTCTTCGCTGTCTCTGCCTTGTCTGCACTCTTCGCTCTCTCTGCCTTATCTGCATTCTTCGCTGTCTCTGCCTTCTTGTCTGCATTCTTCGCTCTCTCTGCCTTATCTGCATTCTTCACTGTCTCTGCCTTCTTGTCTGCATTCTTCGCTGTCTCTTCCGTATCTACCTTCTTCGCTCTCTTTGCCTTGTCTGCATTCTTCGCTGTCTCTGCCTTGTCTGCATCGTTGGCAGTCATGGCGTTCTTTTCTTTCTTTGTTTTCTTCTCTTTCTTGGTTTTCTCTGGCTTGTCGTCTTTCCCAACTTCATATGCAGGAGTCCCAGGAACATCTTCACCGAGCACTAAGGTGTCCTGGCTGTCCATCTGTTGAAAGTCAGCCTCCTTTCCTCTCTTCAACCGTTTGGTCGGTCGGTCGCTGTCCAACTTGTCCAACTCTGCAAGCGCAGTGGTGGCTTCAGTCACTGCAGTGTCATCAGCTTTTGTCCCTGCATCGTGTCCTGCATGGGTGGTAGGTGGATTACATACTGTGTAGTCACGGGCGTGTGTCTGTGCGTGTTTGTGTGTGTGATTCATATTCTATCAAAGTTATGACACGTGTGTGTGTGTGCGCGCGCATGCACATGCACATCTTGTAGTATTTATCGAAGCGGGTCAGGTGAAATTCATGGGCGTCGATGATGGAGATATGAAAATTTTCATGTAGTAAATAGAGTAAATAGTAGTGATTCATTTCATATGTTTGCACAACTACAGGAGTGCAGCTGCTGAATACCCTAAGTGGAAAAATGATACCATTTGGTACAACAAAGGTTGTTTACCATACCCAGCTTTGTGTCAACAAAGTCCATCATTTTGGAATGACCGATTGACATTTTTAACTTAGCCAATCCCCACCAGATCATGCCATGGACCTACCAAAACAAGAGTTCATGTGGCACTAGACAAAATCTAGGCCTAAGATGGAAACCAGTTACTCTCAAAAAATGTGTTGATACATTGATAAATTTTTTTACTTGACAATCGACAACCTGTCCCAACCCGGGGGTAAAAATTGGATGGAGTCCTTCTGCGTTTTCCTCAGGCTTCGAGCACCGCAGTTGCCTTGCTGCAGCCTTAAGCAAGGCCGCTTGGACTGGGTCGGAAAGCCCCACGGCCAGCTGTTGGTTCTTCTTGCCCATTGCAATTGCTCTAAGGGCAGAGTCCCCAACAACAGTTTTTTTTTGAGCCCTCCATCCAGTATTGCAAATATTGTGAAAGGGATTCCTAACACCACTGGCGAATCTCTTTGTTAACACGTTCAGAAACCCAAAACAAACATTATTTGCTGGTGTTTTGTGTCTTGACCTGGGTGTCAAACCTTCACCTGCACTGATTGGATTGACAGCAGCCGTCAAGAAATGAATCCCAAATGAACCCCAAATGAACCCATATCAACCTCATTTTTTCGAAAATTTCAGGGTTTGGAACCACTTTTGGGGGGTGACAAACCACGGTCCTTCCACGCCAAAGTCTGGTCTTTCCACGCCAAAGTCTAGTCGTTCCACGGTTGCGCCACGGTGGCACCACGGTCCAACATTTTTGGACCAGACCATAAATTGCTTTGGCCGGGAAGGAACCAGTGTGAACGAATATGAACCAGTTGATTTCAAAAAAACGTGTGGAGGTTATGTTTTTTTTGCATCTTAATATTTTCTTAGCTGATTGACAATTCAAATTGCCTTCCCTGACTGAAAAACTGCGCTTACAAGCACAGTTGATAACTTGGAATTGTTTTTGCATTTCATCGGAACACCTTTTAATTAGTCACAGTCCAATCCAATGGGAATAGTAGGCAGGTAGTTGCCTAAGTCCCTCTGCTCCTGCAAGAAGTCCCTGATCGGGCCCAGGTCTGCCCATGCCCACTGCTTCGAATCGATGCTCGGCGCCTGGGCTGATAGGCATATGTGGGCCTAGACCTACTTGTTTAAATCCTGGTATATAGATATGCTGATCTTCACAGCCAGTGGCATAAAAGTAAAGAACAACTGTGATGGAATGGAGATTTAGTGGTGCCCAAGTACTGGGGGAGTACGGGGTGCCATCTCAGAAAGTGAACCATACAGGCTTACAGCACTAGTGGTGGATTTAAAATCGTATGACAGTTTCAGGAATATACAATACGGGCCCACCGGAACAGAACCCAATGAAGATGGTTTGAACTGAAGGTGTAAATAATCAAAACCCATTTTTGCTATTTATTGTTCCTGGGTTTTGTCGAAATTGCGTGGCCCTCCCGAGTTCAAAATTTTGAAGATACCCCTTCCCATGGTAACCCCTCACCTGTAGTCAGATGGAAATAGGCGGTATAGGTCACAATTGGGTACCCGATTGAATACCCACATTAGATGGTTGAGATTGACAGTATACTTTGAAAATCTCATGGTTCCATAGGGCATAAATTTTGACCTATACCGACCTTTCAAAATACATCAAATATAGTTTTCTTTGAAACCATGGGCTGATACTGGATCTCTTCATCTTAGGGGTCCATAGTCAAAAATCCTATTACTGTAGCAGGGGGGCACCTGTTCAGAAGGTGAGGATTTATTGTTTGTTGTGGATAACTGGCCAACTATCCCAAGGACAATTTGTTTCAAACTTTCCCGGACTAAAAAGAGATGAGACACCATAATTGTTTGGGACTAGCTACTGTTACAGGGGTCTTGGCCAAGAAGCTTGACGAAAGAGTTTCAGCAACTCTTTCTGTGAAGGCTCCTTTGGGAAACGTTTTGCCACGCATTCGCGGAGAGCTCCTTTGTTCTTTGCCTAGGGAAGGATAGAACCCCAGCCACGACCAAGACAGTGACTTTCCCACTAAAACATTGTTGTTTCCCCATATCATCATGTTGAATCCGAGCTACAATATATGAGAGGTGAAGCCTGGCCACTTCCTTTCCATACCCTCTAGGATATACTTGTGAAGCTTTGAGTGCTTTTGTGCCCTGCCTTAGCTGAGAAATGGTGCAAACAGCTACGGACTTCCGACCACCATGAGTTTCAAAGATCTTCTCAAGTGAGGAAAAAAATGGATTCCAAACTCTTTCATTGAAGACAACAACAATCCCCTGAACAGTGGACTAATGATATTGTTTCAAGCTTTGCATTTGGGGAAGAAAGCAAAAATCACAAATCAAACTTCAGTGATAGCTGTCTCGTTCTCCATAAATTTGGCTAAGACATGGACACTCTCTTTTTGCCATGTCGATCCCGGTAGACTTTCACCAGGGATTACCCTTTTTTTGCAAGCGTTTCTTCAGCTTCTCCCGTTGAGCCTTCGTGAGCTTTCGATACAAGCCTCCAGGCCAAGGCCTTGGTAATGCGCCAAGGTTTCAACGCATAATACTCGCTTGGAGATGGTGACATTTAAGTTGGCATGTTGAAACATGTCCTTACTCAGTGAGATTCCTACCAGAAAAAAGTACGCAAATTTCTTTGGGGTCCTTAGGGGGCGAGTAAATGTTTTATTGTTGGTGCCAAGAACACACTTGACAAATTAACATAAATTGAGTTCATGGCAACTCCAAATCAATTTCAACACATCCTGCGACATATGCAAAATCCTACTTACCTTGAATGTTCAAAACATGCCCAGGGTGAAGCCAACAGCATGTGCAAGATCTCAGGACCGAGACTTCACTTGCTTCACTGGGGGGCCGCACGCTGTTCCAAATAAGAGACTTGGCTTCGGTGAGTAGCCACCCCAGCTTCCCATGGACCTGGAATCGAGAGGGGCCGGTGACTGGGAAAGGCCAATTCATGGAATCATACTAATCGGGCCAATTTCAACAAGTGACCTGACAGGTTCTTATTAGGAGACCAAAAGCGGCTTTCAGGTCACTTGTTGAAATTGGCTTCTGACCTATCGTTGGTGGTCTTGCATTACATGTCTCATAGCCCGATTGGCTTCATCAAGTGCTTGTGGAGAAAGAGATTTCAAAAGATTTTCTTGGATGCTTTCAAACAGGGCTGGTGCATATCAGAACAAATAAGAGGCAAACATACTGGTCTGTCGCCAGGCCAATCCAAATAGCTTTGCCAGTAGCTGCGAGAATCTCACAAACGGCCGAAACCAGGGCATAAGTGAAGATCTTGGCTGCTCCACCAGAGAGTACAAGTATCGGCAGGCCGCCAACATCAGCACTAGAACCAGTCGACATGTTATCCTCGGCAGGGCCACGGAGCTACAGTACTACATGTCGAATAAACACATGTGGGAAAAACAACAAACAGGGCCACGGAGCTACATGCCGAATAGACACATGTGGGAAAAACAACAGACGATAAGCAACCCAACATGTTTTGCCTTTGAACCCTGGAAATTCAATTCACTCCATGACTTTTTTTTCCATGCTCAAATAAATTCTATTAAGATGATTTGTGGTTGATTTGTGTCTGGTGTTTGATCAGATCCAAATAATATTGAATCCAAGAAACAAGTTGCCAGAAGCTACAGATGGGATGGAGGTATCACCAGCTGGTGAATCACGCGACCGTTTGGCTGTCGCGCGATTCACCCACACCCAAGAACTGCAGGGCGGACCACAGTGAATCAACCCGTCAGCCTGTGTCCGTAACACGAGCTGAATCAACTTCAGGAATCCCCTCCTTAGTGGACAGAGGTGGGCCAGCCCACCCAAACACAGCCAGTTCAGCTTATGTTCCAATATAGAATGTTTTTTCCCAGCTAGGAAATTCCATTTAGTTTGGGGATGTTGGAATAGCGAAAAATTAATTCCAATTATCTTCCCATTACATTCCAAGTGTGTCCATATCCCAATATATACCAATTATATCCCAATATATCCCGATTATATCCCTATGGACATTGATTGCTAGCATGGGTGTATTCACACTATTGATATAAATTACGAAGTGCTCATATGAATGGGACGGTACTTACCCTTAATTTTGGGGTACTTTTTGCGTACTAATTCTCACCCACAGGCCACCAACTTCATACCATGTACAATGTAGCCAAAGCTTCGTGCTCGTAATGTCGTTTGACCTTTGATGTGCTTCCACATCATAGAGTTCCCTGAGTCAGCCCGGCCATGTGGACAAATCTAAGGAACAGCTACGCTGCTATGACGTTCTGGAAAACACTGGAGCTTTCAGCATCTCAGGGGCGCGCCCACGAGCACCTTGATCGCCTGAGTGTGGCTGGCTGGTGAAAACTAAAGGAACGTCTCTAGCCAGGGTGGGGGGGCATCCAAAGAATTGGGATAGATAATATGTTGTAATGATTGGGAATGCAAATCATTTCATACATAAAATCTCAAACGGCCTACGAGTCGTTAGATAGACTGCTCGGACAATCATTTTTGGGCAAAAGCTGCAAATTATTGTCAACTGTAGCATGAGGCAAGGACGGAATCCCTGAGATACTGAAGCTTTGCCGCCGAAGACATCCACGTAGTCCAATGTCTGGGCAAAGGGACTCAAAAGCATTTTGTGCATGCCGTCAGCCTGTCTATGCTATCCCCTTGAAGGTTGATTTTGTCTTACTTGTGCTTTTGTCTAATTAGTGAATATTTTTTGAGAAGCATCAGCTGAAGTACACACGAGAAACCATTCCTGAGTTCCCAACCCTGGATGAGACACTCTCGGCTGTGTTCTGGCACACAAAGTCCACGCAATGCAACCTTTGGCATGGGCAGTCAAAACCAGAAAACATAGTATATTACAACAGGTGTTTTTACTTAGGTGGTGGTCAGGCTGCGCAACCCTAACAATTTTAACATATTTGAGGCAAGTAGCATCAGTATCGGGCATCCCAAATTGAGTAACATGGCGATAGCCCTTGGAGACATTGCCAAGGGTGACTCACGCCAGCGATTGTTCGCAGGAGGCATGGTTGAACTGTAAGTGGGGCAGATGTGAAACTTTGGCAACCCACTTCGCTTGATCCAATCACCACATTAGATTGAGTAAAAAGAAAAAAGGCCAACCCTTCTACCATACCACATAGCAGCCACTGTGGCCATATTACAAGACAGCATGCAGTTGATTCACGACAGGTAGCTTTTGCAACACGACCGTCGAAAGCTCTATTGATGCCCCAAACCAGATTTCACCGGCAAGCATTTGCCAGCGCGCACAGGACAGCAGCACCCAAACTGAGCAGGCTCAGCGAAGCCGCATCACAAAGATCTATTTTAGACTGCAACAACAACAGCAACAACACAAAGATTATTTTTTATTATACGATGTTCTACTGTATGTCTTATGGATATATTGTTTCTTGTTGATGAATCAGCCCAGCCAGCACTGCCAGTCCCTACAGGTGATGCTCAGGTGATACTCCCATATCAGTTAGTTTCGGTTTCCATGGTCGACGCCAAGGCTTTCCAACCAGCCACCATCATGGCGATTCGCCACCTTAGCCGTGCCATTGGAAATGTATGATCTATGTGTTAGGTTTGCAGATGTTTGCAGCATTGTGATAAGTCCACATTACTGAATGCCCGGGTCCCGTTTTCTTTAGTTTTGTGATTTAGTAATACAATCATTTTTTTGGTGGGTGGTAGGCCGAATTTGCGCTGGATTGTGCCAAACTGTGGCAAACTGTGGCCCCAACGCTTCACAGACTCCGCCAAATTTTGCCCATCCTAGGCTGACACCTTCCAGCTTGTTGACCTCAGCGAGCATGCGCCAGCACATGGACCGAAGCTTAGGGAGTGAGGCTTGGCTGAGAAGTGAGCTCCAGCACACTACAACAAAAACATATTTCATTTCTGTTGTTCCATGTTGTTCCCATGCTTCTTGGTCGAACGATACCTACAACAACCAAGCCGAAAGACTGACACTGGTAGTGGGGCCAAACTCCGCTCATTGATCGACTTTGCACGGGATGCGGGCACTTTGTAGACGTAGAATGTCGCCCCTCTGTCCATCCTGAGGCTGACCATGTGCCTTATTAACTTATCCTTGCTCACCAAAGCTGTCTGTACTTTGTGTGTGGGACATGCAAAAAATGATTGGCTAAGGTGCCAGCATAACGCCAATTGAACACACTGTCAAACCATCACCAGCTTGTTTCAGGTCTCCATTTGGGTGTCGAAGTGTGAAAGACCTAAAGCTCAATGGATCCGAACTGAAATCTTGAGACAACAAAGCCTTGCGATTGTGAATGGGGCCCTGCTGAGGACGTGACTTTTTGCTGGCCCAGTCTTCTGGCGGATCAAAGTGGCGCAAAGAAGGACGGGCAGCTGCAAGCAAATCCTAGCAGTGTTTACACCCTATATCGACATTATAATGATTATATATCATTCAGTCAATGCCGCCATGTAGAATATACGCGTTCAGAGTTTCAGTCCTGGGGAGTGGGTTTCTTCGCTGCTGCGTCCACTGCATTCTTGATTTGCTTGGGTGATCGTCCCTTCAGTGGTGTGTTCTTCCGCTTCTTTGGTTCTTTACCATTCTTTTTCGGCTTATTTTTCTCAGGGGTACCACAGACAGCTTCCTGTGAAGAAGATATCCTCACTGGCTTTTCGTCCCCATCGGAATCTGAGTTTTCTTTGCTGCTTTCCTTGCTGCTTTTGGCAGGTGCATGGTCGGCTGCTGGTTTGTCATCATCTCCTTTCTCCTCAGCCTTTGCTTCATGTGGTGCCTCTGTTGTTTCAGTTGGCTTCCCCCTCCCCTTTCCTCGAGACCTGCCTTTCCCTTTGCCTTTGCCCCTCCCCCGCCCACGGCCCTTTCTGTTGCCCCTGGGCATGCCATCATCGTATGCCTCCTCTTTGTATTTTGCATCAGAATCATCATCCTGTTCATCCTTGGGATCTCCTTTCGCTTTTGCGGCCTTTTTCAGTTGCCTCTGAGCCTGACTCGAAATCAAAAACTTCACTGGGAGAATTGTTTCTTTTTCAATGGTGCAAGTTGCATCGAGAAATTGAAACTAATGAAATTGTGGGACTACATGTGAGAATCCACCATGAATGAACGACCACCTAGCCTGCACCAAGCCATCTGCATGCAAATTGTTTGTAGATTTCATCCTGTGAATCTGTGCAAAAACTTGGGCTCGAAGTGAGCTATCTGGGAGCTTGGCAATTTCCGGTGTGAGAGGTCGGGTATCCTGGCGTGGCGGACCGAGGATCTTATCCACACCAAGTCACAGGGATTGACAACTAGCACATATCATAGATAAAAAGTGTCATGACAAGAAGCAACAGTGAGGCGCTAATCAAAATGATCAATGGGGTTGGTCCTTGTGCGCACCCGTAGTGCTTTGCGAAGGCTCAGCAGTAGACTTTCCCATTACGTCATCATCGTCACTATCATCAATCGTTTGTCCACCAGGTGTGTTCTCCAATTCAGTCGGTGCAACGTCTCCCGACCCTGCTCGATCAACAGACTTTGTTGGGGTTGAACCATACAGTTCTTCATGCAACTCTTCATGCAAAGTCACCGTCTTGCCCTTCTCATTTCCATCCCCCCCTTCGTCATCACTATCATCACTTTCTGAATAGTATTCGGAAGAGGGAAGGCGATCTGGAGGAGGATATGACTCTTTGGCTCTTTTTTTTTCTTGGGTGGCTCACCCTCAGGTAACTCACGAGGTTGGGACGGTGGAACTTCTGGCGGCTGTTCTTCTCCATGTTCCTGGCACAATCCAGAAGCCCATAGCAGATTTTGAATCATCGTTGGAGAATGGGCCTATTGTTGACGGTACTATCGTGTGAGGTCAAAAAGACATTTTATTGGAAAATGGAATCATGTTGAAGATGTTGAACTACAAAATGCTACGAAATACTCACCGCTCCCTCACCATAAATAGAAGAGTGGTTTCAAAGATATGTTGCTTCACTGTCCTGATGTGGACCCTGGTACACGCCTTCTCAGCAGGATCCAGACACTCACGGGACCTTCCATATGTTGGAATCTTCTTGCCGGAATCGTCCAACAGGCCTTTCTCCTGGGGACGGGCGTGTGCATGTTGACCTGCTTTGTTATTCCAAACTTCCCAAAGTGAATATATAGTTCTAATCACAGACTTGAGGCTTTGGAATTTCCAGTTGAAGGCGCTTAATATTCATAAAGGTTGAGGCATAGCATTGTGCTTGTTTTGGAGAGGTGTTCCAAGACACTTGTTAACAGTGAAGGGTGCAGCTTTTATTTGACTTCAACAAGCGTTCTGATAACATGGTGTGTCTTTGTGTAAACTGAACTAAAGCAACATTGATCAGTGATAAACCCCGACCCCCAAAGCCTTCAACTTCAGAAGCACTACCTGCTTCAGCTCGGCCATGTTTGAGCGACCCTGCCTCACATCGATGAACCGACGAAGGACTACAAACAGCAGAGCAATCATAATAAAATAGTAAATCCTACTGCAGTGTATCATGACACCATTCAATTCATGTCGAAAGGAAGTCTATATTAAAAATTATTTGCAAAAGTAGTGAAGGAACTATCACTCACATCCAACACCTGGGGGCTGGACCGAGCAAACTTTGTACGGACAGCCCGGTTGCACACATAGGAGGCCAGAGATCTTTGTTGGCCCGCTTCGATGATGCTCCAAGCCTGCAGGCATGTGCAAGCACCTACAACAGAATCGCAGAATTGCAGAGGCCATTTGTCATCCCACTTCTTGGCCATCGGTGGGAAGGAAAAAAGGATTTCAGGGTTAGCCCCAGGCTTCGGAAACACCCAACTATAATGCATGAAATTATGCTATAAACACAATAATCACAAAATTGATGTTGTTACATACTGTCTTGTAGTCAAAATCATGAATTACACCCGCAAAAACACCATAGTTTAGGATGTCGCGTGGGTGTGGGAATGGGGTTACATGTGGGTCGCTATTGCATGGGTTACATTTGCAACAAAGGTTCAATAAACTGTCTCAATTTAGGGCGGTCAACTCCATGATAAATTTTGGGAGGATAAAAGATGATAAAAGATGTAACTTGCTGAGTTGTAAAATGTTCATTGGCCTGCCCGGTAAGAACTACCATGGCAACATCGAAAACAAAGGCGGTTCAAAACCTGTTGGAACAAGATGGAACCACATCAGTTCGAACCATCAATTTTTCTCGCCAGTAAAAAAAAAGTGACAAGACTGAAAAGCCAATATTAATCGATGGCAACCTCACGGCATTGTGTGCCTGATGCTGCCCAAAGCTATCGAAGTTGTTCAGCCTCTTCTCGGAAGAGATCTTGGTCAGGACGTCCTGACGTCGAAAGCATGTGAGGGGCAGTCCTATCCCGGCTAGCTTGATCGTGAACTTATATTTGAATGAATGAAAACTCGAACATGCAGCAAATAATGATGTTGGCATCCTCCTCCATGGAAGGACTACACATGGTTCTATCATCATCCCCAAACCAAAAAAAGAATAGTGTCATGGAACCCTGGCACCATGACCTCGACCTCCGCTTGTGTTGGCAAATTGCCAGTGAACGTCGCCAGGTAGTCCAGCAGGAACTTGTAGTTCGTACCCTTGTCCACCTCTGCAGTTGGGGAACTTACCCATTGCATTGTTTTCAAAAGACCTGTGATGATGAGACATTTAAATCTCTTTCCCTATCCATCAGTTTGTTCTTATGAACTATATTTCAATCAATCACTTGAAATATTGGGATTGGTCTCCCCGGCCTCTGCCTCTGTGACCGTTGGACCACCCAAGTTCACGAATGTGAAGACCTAAGTGCCGCTGCTAAGACAATGTGTCGATCCTACTTTGCGAACGGAATGAACAGCCGTAAAAGCAAACCGCATCTTATAAAATAAACTACTTACTTGAAAACTCCCTCTAAAAAGACAGACAGTTATTATAGTATATAGTGGTATATACCCTGAGCGTTAACGACTAAGTCTTTGTTCCCTATTGCATGGTCAAGCTCGTGCTCATGAAATGGGCCCCACACAGGCGAACTGTTGTTCAGACTGTGGCCCTGGCATGTCCACGTCCCTTGATGTGTCGGATCTCTTTGCGACGTTCAGAAATGAACTGCGGGGTCAGCATTTCATCATACATATCCTGCAGCCAATGGATATGATGGGGAGAAAACAAGATACAACTGTGAGACAAGATATAAAACATAGCATGTATCCACTTAAGCATTTGGCAGGTGTAAATTCTGGTGCCCCTCCAATTCTTGAAGTAGACTTGAAAATGCAGAGGTGTCGGAAAACACATTGGTGCTAATCGGAATGGCGCAACAATCCTTGCCCATTTTGAAAATCAAATTGTATTGATCAGAGCAGGTATTTGATCAAAATAGTTTTGAATTACATTCCAAATTTGGTTTAGCAGATCTGCCTTCAGCAGGGACATCCTCTCACCAGACATTCTGCTTTTCCGCCGCTTTGCCATGATGGCGGCGGCGTAGCTACCAACCCTGAAGAACCAAAATGTCCTGGATGAATAGTCATGAATTGATCAACACATTTGGAGCGGTTCTAAGCCAACTGGTTGCAAAAAATCACCATAGTCTGCAAATTACGGGATGCCAGGCATGCAGGGCCAAGGCGGTAGGCACCTCTTTCGTTCTCCTCGGCAGTCTCGTCATGCGAGAGCTCCAGCAAGTCCAATTCAGCATGGCCTTTGTGTAAGCCGGTGCGCCCATGACAACCATTTATCAGATTGATCAGGGTCAAGTGATTATTTTTGACAATCGTTGATTGAAGATCTTGTAATTGGAATTTGGCTATTGGATCCAGCAAGAACCTTTTCCCTGGAATCATAAGCATAATCTTTGAAATGAACATGATCTAAAGTCAATTTTTGATTCACCCATGCTAGGCTCCAAGCCCAAGCAAAGGGCCCGCTTCATCCATCATTATGCCTCAGCAGGGGATGGTGATTTGTGATTTGTAAACGTCTTTGTAAAGGGATGAGGGGTGGTTGTTATATCTATTTATATCTGGAATTTGATCTCAGAAAGGAAAATGAAATGATTGGTGCACAGCATGCTGGCAAGTGGCAAAGATGGCAAAGTGTTCCATCTAGAGCTGGCAGTGGTCCAACATGGCAAGGCCAGACTAAAAAGTGCGTTCTGGTGGTGGGTTCACGTCTACAAGATAGAACATGATGGAATTATGTTTATTATCGATATCTAACTGATTGGTAATGCCCAACGACCACACATGCATTGCCACCCCAATCATTGGTGGTCCTTCTGAGCCAATGCTCAGCTGCAGTGGTACCTCAGGGCCTTGCAAGTGCCAAAGTCTGGTCGAGGTACCAAAGTCTAGTCTTCTACAAAAGACTAGACAAAGACTAGTCGTTGACGCTCAGGGTATATATATATACATTTACTATACACACACATATATATATATATATACACACCAGTTTGTGCAAGGAATTTGCCCTAGTACATCCCGATTCCGATTGGGTGAGGCCGGACCATCAAGCCTTCATCGACGTGCTGAGCCAGGTGGATGCCAAAAAGGCGCGCAGAGTTGTGGTGCGAGTTGGGTGAGTGGGCTGTACACTCGGGGCCACTGTTGTGGAAAAGGGATGAATGACAATATTCTATGATACTGGCTGATGTACACTATCATTTTCACGATTATTCATACACTAGTTTTTTTTTTTTGTGAATTATTTACTGATGATGATAATGATAGTGACAATGAGAATGATACGATAATAATGTTTGAATAATCAATGTAGTAATTATAATGATCATGATAAGTTTACTGATAATAATGATAGTAACGATGATGTCGTGGAAAACATATAGATGATAGCAAACGATGGATCAACGTTGATAATCAGCGTTTGTTTGTGGTAGTCATTCCAGATGCACAAGAGTGCTGTTTGATGACTACCATATTAGACCAGTGATTGCTTCATATTCTCTCAATTTCTATCATCCAAACCTGGCAGTTTGATGCAGTTTGGTGAGGTGAAAACCGCCTTCATGGCGAACAAGAACACCAAGTTGGCCGGACAGCCGCCGCAGCCTTGGCGTTACCGCGTTTTTCACATGGCGGGTTGCATCGAAGACTTGGCCGAGGTCGTGGCTGCGGCTTTGTGATGAGTTTGTCTTCGTCATTTTGCAGCTGAACATGAAGAGGGTAACTTGGAGAAAATCAACAACGATGAGTTGAGTAATGTCTAGTATATATATAGATTGATGATGTATATACAGGAAATGATATTTGGATGAAGAGGATCATGGATGATTCCCTACACATGGTCTTTGATCTTTGGTTAGGGGGAAAGCATCATCGACGTTACTTCAGCTTGGTGAACTCACACAGGGGATGGTCCATTCATAGGGGACCATTCAATGGATTAATGTGGATTAGATTGATGGATTATATACCCTCACATAGCCATGGAAAATTGCCCATTTATAGATGGTTTAGCTATTAGAAATGCTGATTTTCCATGGCTATGTTAAATAACCAGAGCGTAATTCTATTTTCGCACAAAAATGGGATCATCAATCCATTTTCATTGGTGTTTGGATTCCAACTATGGGATGGAGGAGCATCCCCCATAAACCATGTGTTGACCATGGTCAAGCACTAAAGAAACGATTTATTCTGGGTCACTTGCTTCCACATGTTTGAATTACACCTCATACTGCACCCATATATTTATCGTCATATGTCAGATGACATACCCTCTTGTAAACTAACATAGCTATTGAAAATGGCCATTCATAGTGGATTTACCCAGTAAAAATACCGGCGTAGTGTTTTTCCATAGCTATGTTAGTTTACCAGATGACATACACAGTGACAGTACGACCAATGAAGGCTGTACTACTGCGGACCTGCTGTCCTGCAATGTCCTGCATCCAAGGTAACCAATGAAGAGCTGAGCATGGCCAAAGCTTCAGCGGGTATGATGTCGGCAGCCGGTGGCCCCAACATTCTGTGACGGACGGAGCACCCCAGGTCCTGGGGGAACTATGGGGATCGTACGGGATTTAAGTCCGAGTACTTCAAGCTTTGCATGCGTGGAGTGTGACCAAAATCAGCAAAATTGCTGGAATCCCTCACTTTCAATGGACAAAAAATATGGCTACGGCTACTCATCCTCCATTTTTATGGCCATTATTGCCATGAATCCTCCATTTCAATGGGCCAAAAATTATGATGGTTCCATCCCTCGTTCCATCCCTCCATATCATTCCATATCAAGGCGGGACAGCAAGAGATGATTGCCAAGTTGGCATTGCATCGCAGCTTGGCTCTGTCAATGGGGGGATTTTTTTCATCCAGTGGCAACAGGGAAAACAGGGAAATGATGATGACATTTTTAGCCACTGAATCTGGGGGTACCATGTTTTCAGAGATGTTTTTAAGGAAAGACTTGTCTCACCGGATTCGATGCAACAGAATTTTTTGCTGACGCACTTGGAGACTTGGGGAGGGCATTCCGAGGGATTTTCGAAGCTTCGGTTGCTTCGACATTGAGGAATGTCCCAGCTGAACATGCACAGCCAGAAGGCAGGGATCATTAGGGATGGGTACATTCTGTTGGTGGATTCAGGGGTTACTTCATGTTATCCCCACAAAAAAGTGACAAATTAAATATTACAACAAATCAAGATTACAGTAACCCCAATGATCAGAATATTGATATCCCTCCAATTAGTAGTCTGATGGTTGAAAAACAATCCCGGGTACCCTCTAGAAATCAAACGTGGATAAACATGGCAATTTTGAACATCAATGTTTAATAGGTACATCAATTATATCCTCATTTTGATAGGTGATAAATGGGCCATGTTATAGGCTATATATATATACGTATAATTATATATATATATTATATAACAGCTATATATAACAGATAACCCCTCCGGGTACCAAGACTTCTGCGGCGTTTTTCCGCGTTTTTGGCGGCGTTTTTGGCCCAGGTCTTCCGGAAACGCTTCAATTTCCTGTGGAACCGTGATGTCTCCACAGCCCTGACTGCCATGGAAGGCCCGACCATCCAAGAACCTGGGACTCCCCGACTCCCCATCAATCTGCCATGACTTGGACGCTGTTGATGTCTCCCCACGTGAGGTGTTGCGCAAAGTCTGCGGAACTGCATGAAGAACGGCATGAACGGGGCCGCAGCTCGGCTGTTAAGTTGATGAGATTGCAAGTTTGAGCCCCAAAAATCGGAGTAGATCATAGTAGATCTAGGTACTGTATACATTTATATTCATTTATATATTTGAAAAATGATATATGGGGGGTTTCATGGGTTTCCTCTGGAGAGCGGCTTACCATCAGCACGCCTTCACCCCCTCTCATCCTCCCTTCTGTTCCATAAATGATACCCCATACGTACTATTGCCTTTTCTTTGTTTAGCTTTTACTAAGGAATGGCTTGAGGAACAGCTGCACGCTTACAAGGCTGGTGTGGAATCTATGTGTTCATCACCAGGGTGATGGATGACGAAAGATGTTCAAGCCAATGGGGTTGATCCATTGGAACGGTCCCAAGCCCGAAGCACCGACTGGCGCTGGTGTTTTTTCAGGACAAGGTCATTCTTGGAACCCTGAAAGCCTTGCAGGACTGCGTTGTGGTTATCCAATCACAGTTTATCAGCATGCAATGATGATGTGCACAAGCACATGGCTTGATTGCTACAGCTTCACTGGACAGAGCATCGTGTGTGAAGTATGTTATTTTTGTTTCAATATGCAGTTAGGAGCCAAGATTTAAAGGTAGACACGTTTGCGAGTTTGAACCTCTCCTGGATTCAGGAAAAGTTTGATGGCTTATTCCCAGTGGACTTTGCAATTCTGCACTGGCCTCAAATTAGAAAGACTTCTTTCTTGAAGAGTGCACATCACTCTGACATGAAACTTAACACAGTTCCGTGGTCCGTTGAAATTCAGACTTGATCCAGGAAGTCATTAGACTCAGGAACGGGCGATTCCCCTTGAACTCCCAGAAGCTGCGAAAACAGCACTTCGAGCCGCCCTCTCAGACTGTTGCGTACTGAAATAGTCCAGCAATGCTTAGCATGCTGCAGTGAATTGCACTTAAGTGGGATCCAATTTTCTCATAAAAGTACCAGCCAAGATGACACTTTAGTATCCGTCAGCCGTCAGTGCTCCGACATCCATGCCGTTCATCGGTATTGTTATTCCCATGCCGAACAGGTTGCAACCTGATGGCCGAACAGTGAGACAGAAGGATGCAACTCAGGACAGTCTGGCAAGAACCTGTGTACCAGATGAGCCTTTCATTTTTGTTGACTGGCAAGTAATCAAACAATGGATTGGTTTAAAGAAAATTTACAGGAAAACCCCATATTTCATTGGAAAATCTATGGTTTCCTGTAGATATCTCCTTTGAACCAATCCATTCAATCCATTGAAACATCTGTTTCAGAAGGTCATCCTGACTGGCTGGTTGCAGCTCGAGTTTGTAGCCGAAGCGGCCTCAGGAAATCAGAGACATGTGGCTGACCCCGCGCTACGAGAAAATGCAAAGCGTCATGGACTGCTCGGCCTGTTTGAATGGGATCCAAAGCGAAATTCTGCAACCCGTCCTAAACTGATTTGCTGGTTTCACATGGGTATAAATTCTGCAAATTGCAATAATTTTGCATCTTATTGCTGGTGTCACACTGCGACAATGTTTGCCATGGGTAAAATATGGTAAAATGATCTCAAAATATCTCACTTTGATAAGGGTTTTGAAGCCAACAATCAGCCCACAGCCCACAGCCCACAGCCCGTCACCAGGTGTCTGCACCGGAGACCAAATCGGCATCCAGTGGTCCTGGAACAATTCAGCCTTGGAGCTTAGTCCCAAGTCAACCTTGACGCATTGGAGAATGAAGCTGGGACATGTTCTCATGATCTTCGCTAGTAAAAAATATAATTAATATATATATATATGAATATATGTATGTAATATATTACTTATAATATATAATATATAATATATAATATATAATATATAATACATAATATATAAAACATAATATATAATGCAAAATATATAATATATAATATACAATATATATTATATAATATAATATATATATATATAATATATAATATATATAATATAATATATATAATATAATATATATATAATATAATATAATATAACATCTAATATAATATATATAGTATTATATATATATATTATACATTATATATATATATCATATAATATATAATATAAATAATATATATATAATATATATAATATTATATATAATAAATAATATATATTTAATATATATATATATATATATACATATAATAATATAATATATATATAATATAATATATATAATATAATATATATAATATAATATATTTTCATATATTCCATTTCGTGGGGTGTACCATTGTGTACTTCATTTTCAGACTTAGTCCAACAGGTAGCCAGCCAGGTAATGCAGGCGAATGTTAATTATATTGCAGTGACCACTGCAAGCGCTGGAACGGGCTTTGCTTTTGACACCAAATCAGATACTTTGAGGTAGTGATGCAATAGATTAAAATATATTACGTAAACTCAGTAAACATATTAGATACACAAGCGATATGATCGTGTCATGGATGCAAAGTGTCCCAGCAGTGGGATATCGGAGTGAGCTCTTCATGATTGATGTTGTGTATATGGAGTTTTTCTGAGAATCGGCATACCCCAAAAATACAAATGTTATCCAAATGTGACAAAAATGATGATAAATCATCGAACCATCGAAAATTTCTGGGATGCTCGTAAAATTGTCAGACAAATCCATAGCAATTCGGGGCTTTGTTGCCACCAGGCTGAGCGTAGATGGTACAATCTCTGCATATGAAAATTTGCAGGACCGGATTGGCGAATTGGGATTCGGCGCTGACTTTGCCGCGGATTTGTCAATGGGGTATCCCCGACTTGGACGATCAGAATGTATTATCTGAATAGATATTATATGTCTGAATGCTGTTTTAACTGGGTGCGCCCCGTTTTCAGACACACCTCTATCATGAATTTATCAACATCTAATAGTGGTTGACACATAAATCGATGTTGAAATGATGGGAATCTGCCACGGCTGAGTGTAAAAGCCATTAAAAACCCATGCCTCAGGAGCAGCGAGAACGCGTGGAACAGATCTTTAATCTTCCTTGTCCAAGCCTCGGAGATTGGAGCTTTCGAGGAAAGTGGCCGTTCCTCTGAAAGTCCACAGTTGGGAGACAGAACATGGGAATTGATCTATGAAAATCCTGGGTTTTAATGGTAATTTATATGGGATATATCAGCAACTACAGCAACTATATTTATTGGTCATTCAAGTTTTGATGCCTTGATGATCTTGATGAAAACCTGGCCGCGAAAGTATGCGAAGACGTGCGAAGCTAGGTGTGGATCCTCCACGTCCTGACTATGCGGGTGGAGCGTTTCAGGACGATGGAAACTCCAGACGCAGACTGTCCGAAGGTCCATCGTTTCGGACTTCCGGACGATGGTGATGTGTCCTTTCTGATAACCATATGGGAGCCGTCCGTAAAAGCAGGTCACAAATTTATGAATTGATGCGTTTACTTTGCTTTGCGCGATTGCTAAAACCTGCATCGCGATAGGCTGAGCGATTGGTTGGCGATTGGTT
>Ga0126342_10001002_pt1 | contig 36776 bp, 36 predicted proteins | sample Cyp1metagenome_FD_92528 | JGI IMG/M metagenome (GOLD analysis project Ga0126342, IMG submission 92528) | Coral microbial communities from Lord Howe Island, Old Settlement Bay, Australia - Cyphastrea 1 metagenome | ecosystem: Host-associated > Invertebrates > Cnidaria > Coral ... | reverse complement strand
TATATAATATATATATATTATATATATATAATATATATATATAGTATATATACTGTATATATATATAGTATATATACTGTATATATATATACATGATTAATATATATATATATACATGATTAATATATATATATATATACATACATATATATATATATATATATATTATACATAATATATATATATATATGTATGTATCACATGTTACGATCTGTATAGCACGTCCCGTTCGGGAATTCCAAATGGTTCCAACCCAAAGGATCGGGGACGTCGCTGGGATGTCGTAATCTACTAGGGATCTCGGGGTTATATCATGAGATTCCAGGGTAGCATCCGGGATCTCGCCAGCAGATCCCAAGCACGGCCAGTATCTTGGCTCAAGAAAATGGCTGTGCATTCACAAGGTTCCTAGGTGAATGTGGTCGGGATGCCCAGATATGTTAACCGAGAAAGGTGGTGGTTAAATAGGGGTAACGTTTAATTGATACAATTCTCTTTTAATCCCTGGCTGACCGGTTGATTCCTTCTTTTTACCTGTCCAAGCGGTCTAGATGAATGTGCAAAAGCGCCAAATAGCGCAGCAACACACGCTCTGACACAGTAGATCTATGGCAAACTCGTGCAATCCGGGATATCCTTCCAACAAAATCTTCGCCAGAAAATAGGGCAGCTGCCCTGGGGTTGATTTTCTCCTTCTTGACCTTCAATGCGCAATGGAATAGATGGTGGTGCTTCGGTAGTAGCAGCCACAAATTTTTGCCAACTGCTTGTCGCCCAACCAAAGCTCGCGACCTTTTGTTCAGCAAAGCAAAGGTCTGTAGGTGCATCAGCGTCAAATCAAAAAACCTTTCCGCTTCCAAGTCTGTCATGATCAAGTCGGCACTGTCCATCAACTCCAATGAAAGAGAGTAGCTTTTCAGACAGGTTGCAACCAGCTGATCCATCTCAGTGGCCCCATCGCGCTGTGCATGTTGAACTGCCCGCTCTGCCACCCACATGGCAATCGCTTTGGATGGAGCTGCTTTGCAAGACAGGGAAGCATAATTTTGCCGACCCTTTCTAGACAACCTTGCGCATGTAAAGCGTGGTTGTGAAACACTGAGACCCAATTTTTTTTCCAGGCAAGAAAATCTTTGTGAGCCAGCTGTAAGGAATACTGAAGCGCATCAGGGTATGTTCCAGAGGTTTGGAAAGGATTCCAAAAACCAGACTCAGCAAGGTACACAATACCAGATCCATTTGAAACTTTTCCAGTTCCAAGAAGTTGCCCATGCATGCTGTCATGGACTACGCGGTCTGGACCAATGCCAAGCGAAGTAAAGACAACAGAAGGCGAAGCACTGAACCTGCCCAAGTCTGGCGAACTTCCAACATGACTAGCTGTTGGCCTGAAATCTGCTATTGTCATCGAAGGATCATCGTGATCTTTCACGGCCCCACAAAGAGAACAGCAATCATTGGCAGAAAAATTGAAAATCCCATATTGGTCGCGGATCCATTTGAGATCACCTTGGACATTGCTGAAAATGAATGCCCACCCTGTAGAGGACCATTCTTGTATTTCCTCAGGATCGACCATGGATCGAATACGCTCTGTCACTGCTACCATGATATCTTCATGGGTGTATTCAGTGCTGCAATGCTCAGAATATACGCAAATTGGAAAATACCGCGTCAGTGACTTGTTGTTGAAAGCGAAGTCTGATGTCCAGCCGATGATTGAGACAGTGCCAATTTCACTGTTTTTGTAACATTGCACATCGTCACCATACAAGCTGAAAGGAATCAACCGGTCAAGCCGCGGGTAGTGTTTCATGGGATGGGTACTGAACCATGAATCGTTTTGGGAGCAATGGCCCCAATACTTTGCAGCATCAACTTTGCCCATCATGCAATGTTGGAAAACATTTTCACCACGTTTGTAGAGTGCAGTGGCAAGATCATCAGGAAATAGTACTGGTACGCTTTGCCACTCAATGCTGGCGGTTTTGTGATTGTACATCCTGAAAGGGTTTGTCAACAACACCCCACACTAATTTAATGAATCTAATATTTGTCGAAACACTGTGTATTTCTCCAATTTCTGAGAGAGAGAGACAGATATATATATATAATACATAAAATTATATAACACATTTTTTGCATGAACCATTGTCCTTGCCCGCACGGTTGATAGCTTAGCGCCCAGGCGACGGCTAAATGATCTCAACAGTGTATGGAAATCTCGTTCAATGTTTGCCTTATGACGGCCTTCAGTTCCAAGATTCGCTATTTTGGAAACCATATCATCAGCGTCAACATGCCCACCTTTTTTCAAGCACCACTTGACTGCAGAAGAAGCTGTTGCGTGCACCTGCAGGGAAAGGATGAAAACATTTTGTTATGAGACTATGAGAGTGTGTTTGAACATCTATATTTATAATCTACATGTGCATACATTTTTTCTTCCCATATGCATTCTATTGATAATAGCATGATTTATTGGGTATAAATGGGAGTCCCTTATCTGATGGTGAGGTCGTGTTTTCCCTTGGGCCCAACGTGATTTTAAAATTCCAAACATGGATCCATATAGCATTTGATGACAGTGATGCCCTATCATCATCAAAAGAACCATAAAAAATAGTGATGGTGGATGTAGGTCAAGCACCTTGGCACCACTCGATGCGCCGGATGCAAAATTGTCCACTAGTAGTTCAGAAAATTCTGGCGGCTCAACCTTTGACCTCGCCCGAGCCCTCCCAGCCAAGACATGTGGGGGCTCGTATGGCAGCAGCTGCTCAGGCTGAGATGGCAATGGTCGCTGCTCCTGAAGTTGGATTTGCAGGCCACCCTTGGGGAAGGAAACAAATCAAATCGAAACTCCCACCTAGTACAAATAGACACTTGGTACCCAAGCTGTTCCACAAGGTTGGGCTCCTTGTTTTGTGAAGCCCTCAGGTGAAAGCCATGTCCTGCATGGGAAAATGTTGGCATTGTAAAAATGGCCATAGTTTCAAATGTTGTTCCTTCTGCATGTGGATGCATAGATTGCATACATTGCGTGGCTTAGAGATTGAAAATTCAAACGCACACTGCGCACACAGACATTCTATTTTTTGGCCATGTTCTGAAAGCTTCAAACACACGTGTGTCGCTCTTGCTTCTGTAACATCCATCTATAGGATGCGAAAGGGATGCATGTTCTGCACGCACCATTCCCCAGCAGCCTTTAAAAGGCTAACTCAGCTAACCCCATATGATCTCATTGGACCAAGTTTTCAGCAAAACTCGATCATGCTCCAACATCCATTTCACACTGTGGACTTGCCACGCACACGGCGTGCAGGAGTGCCATCGCCCGCAGCCTCATCAGGGCAGAGCTTGGGAGAGACGGCATCTGGGTATATCTGAATGTGTTTCTTTGTTTATAAAGGGAAACAATTTGGTGGTGTTACTAGAGGGCACTATACCCAATGCCATAAAAGTTTGGGAATGGTGAAAATCCCACCCATCCCAAACTCAAAACTTTTAGTGATTCGGGGAATGATTTATTTTTGGGTTTACGACATTGCATATCAATAGGTCAAACTAAATCCAAGATACCACAATATATATATATATTTATTTACCCGGTCATTAATAATGATCATATATATTGGTACGTAGCTACCCGCGGGTTTGCACAAACAAGTGTGATTGACAGTACGTTGTCAAAAGAGAAAATGTGGAGATCAAAGATGACATGAAGGGGACAAGTCATAGGATAAATCAACCCGTAAAACCCGTCATTCTAAACATTACCATTTGGGGGTCCCTTTTTACATCAAATATTTCATTGGCTAAGATGATACTATGGTAATGCATAAATCTAATCAATGTTTAAACCCAATACGAGGGCCTGAGTTGCACCATCGCCCTTGCCCTTGGTCACCGGTTTTTTGGTAACTTTGCTGGCAGTGGCATTGTCCTCCTTAAACATGGTCATTCGCTGCTGCGCCAACGTGTTAGCAGCATTCAGGGCCGTGACATCCACCATGGTAGGGTCCTGTAACAATCGACTACTGGTAATGGATCTTGAGACATGGTTGCTATAAATCTGGGGTCATAAAGACTCATGGAACTTGGAAGGGTCTAAAAAGCTAGGGTTATCAAAATTGATGATAGGATTCGAAATGGTTTTTCAAGTAACTTGGAAAGGTTTTGAAATTATCAATGAAAAACTTCTATGACCCAAATGGTTTTTGAAATACCATGAAAAGGACTTTGAGAGTGTCAATCGAAAACGTATTTTCATGTATAGCTTGGATTGTTTCTATATGCGTATAGCTGATACATATGGTTGCATGAAGGGCATTGACTATTGAAATGCAAATATGAGTTCTTTTGAACACTGCCCCTACCATGATATTTTATGTTTTTTGAAGCTTTATTTTATTATAAACTATTTTGCACATCTATAGATATATCTATATATATATGCCTATACATATATATTATGTATATCAATATGCGCAATGTATATCTATATCTTCCCCGCATTGGATTCTTGATGCCACCACAGCCATCCCTAAGCCAACCAAGGTTTGGGATTTTACTGGGGCTGGCAATCTTTTCACTGGCCACTGCTATCCTGCCGGAACCCCCAGATTTTCCTGGGCGAGGTAGCCAGACAACTGGAAGTAGGACTTCTCAAGCTCATCCGCATGGGCAGACATCGATTTGCCTGGGTCACAACAATTATATATAACGCTTTTGATCGGGTAAAAGAAATCCATTGCTTTTTATCATCATGGCATATGATTATATGATTGGGCCAAAGTACTCAGGGCCTCCTGGTGCTTAACACCTTGAAGTTTGACTGGCCACATCTTTGCACTTTGCAGGTCGGTAGTAAGCTTGGATAGCAACCACACAGTGGCTGGGATAGGTTCCTCAGGCATTTCATTGGTCCTTGGTTGACAAAACGTACTGATGGGGCGTTGATATTGAGGGTTTGCCACAGAACAACACAGCGCCTATCTTGATGGAACCACCTATAACATAATTATGGGGATAAAAGGCAAACAACGCATATGATCATATTTGTGCCATGGTCAAATCCTGTATGCCCATATTGGTGGATGGTGGATGTTCTAACCAAGTTTTTTAAGCACAAGTATTACATGCAGTATGTTTGACCATGGCACATAGTATAATTCATCTCGAATCAAGATTCTTCCTTCGCTTGTTACCCACATCTTCTCCATCACCCTTCCCGGCATTTCCGCCGCCCTTCCCGCTGCCCTTCCCACCATTTCCGTTGCCCTTATGGGCTCCCTTGCTATTTTTCGCACCCGAGACTGTGCAACCAGAGCCCTGGCCACCATGTTCACCATCATTTGACGATCCTGGGCGGCCAACATTGTTACGAGGATCTGCCTGAAGCACCCGTGGGGCATTCGTGGTGTTGTGAAGCAAGTTCTGGGACAGGTCGGCGCTGCCAATCTCAATGGCTGCCTGTCAATCAAAAACACTGTTTGCATAAGATTTTTTATTGAACATATGTTGAACACAACATTTATTAAGAAGGTTTAGCCACACACCCAGTACAATAATCTGCAAATCCATTCTCCCTATAACATTATAATGTGCCAGGGTTTTTGCAAAAAATTGCATATTGGGGACCATTTAGGGTGCATTTAATATTATGCATGGGGATGGATTATTGAAAGTTAAAGGTACCCCACCTCACTTCCCAAGTCCAGAGCCACATCTGCCGAAATCTCTGTGCGTTCCTCCACTTCATCAGCGTGCAAACGTGAAAGGTCAACCATGACATAGTACAGGGTTGCTGACTCCTCCTCTGGACAGTCCGGATGGGCCCTGTACTCCCCCATCTGAATCTTTTGGTCGATGATGGAGTCAACCGCTGCAGCATTGTTCCCATGAAGGAGCAAGAGCTGGGCCCTGGTACGCCAGCCTAAGTCCAAAGAATCCATGACATAGAAGAATTTGGATAAGTGTCTATACAAGGTAAAATTTTGTATCAGAATTGTGGCCCGAAAAAATATACATATATCCATATGCAGTATATTATATATATATACATATACACTTGTTAAGTGTTCACCGCCCCCCTTAAGAGGCCGCAATTTTGAGACAACATGTTTTGTTGCCAGCTGCATGTGTTCTGAGGTTTTAACCATACTGGGTTTGCCCCGTGGTCCTTTCAGCCCGGCTCCTGGAGTGGTGGATTCGAAGCCTGGGATCACGATGGAATTATCGGCCGGGAGTAAACCTTTTTTTTTATGCTGACACACTTGTGATATATAGGGTATGTGGTATGTGGTGGAGAAACCAAATTGTAAGCAAGTAGCTGGCCCCAATTCTTCCCAGACTTCAGAAATGCAGTGAATAAGGCATTCTTCGCATTCCTGCTCTTGCTTTGAACCGCATGTTTCCAAGCATCCAAGATGTTCGCTGGTACTCCAAATTCAGCTTGGGGATCATCAGACTGAAGTTGCCTGGGCAGAATGAGGCAGAAGGATAATTGTGTATATATCATGATTCCTGATTTTTGGGGCCATATCTACAAACCAGGGAGGAAACATAAATTTATATGTCGATTTGCACATGCAAATACACATATCATATATATATATATATAGACAAAATGCACTATAGAAGGGAATATATAGTACATATAGGCATATGTTGGTTTAATATATATATATATTATATTCTATACTATACTATATGCACATTGAAAGATCCATCAAAAGGGAAACCCAAACCCGGTGTTTGTTTTGGTATGACCATTGGCCTCTTCATCTGGGCGTAGTGTGCTTGCCTTTCTTTGTAGCCGCCAAAAGTCACTGGAGTTGCCTTAGCTCAAAAGCTGATGATTCCAACACTGTCTTTGGCGTTGTCAAGCATACAGTGATGGTATACAGGTATATGATTTTATCCAAAGTACCCTTCCCTCAACTCGAACATCCAGCCCAGAAGTGGTAGTAGATTTGGCATCCCTGGTTGGAGGGGCCTTTGGGGCAGCAGCTACCTTGGCCTGGGGAGCAACGGCTGCTGCAGGTGCTGGCAAAGGCGCTGCTTTCGGCAGTGGCAAAGCTGGCTGAGGACAGGGCTTGCTCTCTCGCAGCCATATTTCAAAACACACCAGCTCCTCAAACTCATCATTCTCACCAAAAGGGTAATCTTCATCCAAGGCAACATCCTTGAGATATTCATTCATGCGACAGTGTTTCTTGGCACCCATCACACGATTTTTGATCGCATCGTCATCCAGTTTCTCCAACTCAGCGCGAACAATTTCGTCCAAAGGGCGCTTCTCTTCTGTTGCTGCTGGCTCTGCTGGCTCTGCTGATGTTGTCTGATTGCTAACTGCCGTCGTTGCTTCTGGCTGTGCTGGTGCTGTCTGAGGGCTGACCGGTGTCGTTGCTTTTGGCAGTGCTGGTGCTGTCTGGGCGCTGACCGGTGTCGTTTCTTCTGGCTGTGCTGTCTGAGGGCTAACCGGTGCCGTTGCTTTTGGCAGCGCTGGTGCTGTCTGAGAGGTGCCTGGTGCCGTTGCTTTTGGCAGTGCTGGTACTGTCTGAGGGCTGACCGTCGTCGTTGCTCCTGGCTGTGCTGGTGCTGTCTGAGAGGTGACCGGCGGTGCCGTTGCTTTTGGCAGTGCTGGTACTGTCTGAGAGGTGACAGGTGCCGTTGCTTTTGGCAGTGCTGGTGCTGTCTGAGAGGTGACCGGTCCCGTTGCTTTTGGCAGTGCTGGTGCTGTCTGAGGGCTGACCATCGTCGTTGCTCCTGGCTGTGCTGGTGCTTTTTGAGAGCTGACTTCTGGCTTGGCATGGCACTGCTTCTTCATCTGAACTGAAGTTGATTCAGCTGCTGGCGTCATCACAGGTGTTGCTGCTGAAGCTGCTGCGTGGGCATAAACTCCTTGCTGAGGTGGAGCAGTCTTAGGGGTGGCCATGCTTGGCACGGTTGCAACAGGCTGCTTAGGGATGGCTGCATCCCCATTGGCCTTGGCTGCTGTCAAAGGCTTTGCACATGCTTGTGTCTTCGTCTTTGCTGATGCTGCTGATGCTGCTGCTGCTGCTGCTGTCTGTGCATTCGCGCTTTCCGGTGCAGCTGTCTTCTTGGCAAATTCTTCTTCTAAGTCTTTTTCAACGTCATAGTCTGGGAGTGTGGGTGCAACCTCATCATCGTCATCAAGACACACAAGTGGGACTTCCGCAGAAGTAGAGGGCCCCATGTTCAACTCGGGCAGGAGATGCCTTTCGACCTTTGTGGAAGGCCGTGGGAGCAGGCGAGCTGCCATGCTGGGAACAGGGAGTTCCATCTTTGCATTAGATGGTTTGGGCGGAGGGGGCATAGGCTTCTTGGGCGGAGTTGGTGTGAAAACACCAGCAGTAAGTGCTTTTGCTGGTGGTGGTGTCATCATGCAAGGACTCAGTGGGGACCCCTTGGGTGGTGGCGATGCCCCCTTCACTGCCAATGGTTTGGCCGTCATGGGTACACTTTCACTTCTAGCTTTCTTGAGTGGTTGATCCCCTGGTTTTTCCAGTTCCATTTTCACTGGCGGCACAGCCTTCACCAACGTTCTAGCTGGCGATGGTAGGGCAGCCACCGATGGCTGGGTGTCAGCTTGGGAATCTCCAGCTGGAGTCAGTGTCCTGAGATGTAGAACCAAATAGAAAGGAATTGCACATTAGTGTACTAGCCCGTTGTCGAAAATAATCACCCATCCAACATAAAAATCCATTGTTTCAAAAACACCCACATGTGCATCCCAATGCCAAACAGTATGTTGGATTATATTTCTTGGGGGGTGGAGATTGGGATGTGCAACGCAAACATCATACATCACCGTGAAGGCGGTTGCTAGGCATATACTTTGTCGGTTTCCACGTTTATCCCCATTGATCATACCATATGCACCATTTAAGGCAACATAAAGGCTTGTTTTCGCCATATACTGGACTCACCACTGACCCACCCCCAAATCCATGACAAGCCACTCACAAAGTGAAAGTTGTGACTCATGGACTTGCGTCAGACCCCTTCGGTCCATGCAGTTGTATGGGGACGGTGGCCATGCCTCACAAGACCATGCATGAGTTTGTATGTTTCATCATGCATGCAAAAGGGAATGTCAACATATGGGGCCATCATGAAAACAAAACAACACATGTCTTACGCAGGTGGCTGGCTGAAACCGGCCGGGTGCCTCTGAGAGTTGCGAGTCTGTGGCAGGCAAGGTATCACAGGTGCTAATGCTATCCTTCCCAGGGCTGGCCGGAGTCCAAACATGGAGATGTACGAAATCAAACAATATATATCATTTCACTATTTTGATGCCCAAACTTTTTGATATACAGGTATAAAAACCATTGGAAACTGGCACCGCTATCTGTCCTGGACATCCACAGGCTCTGCAGTGACCGTAGAGGCCGTAGGCATAATGCCGCTGGGCATTGGTAACGCCTTCAGCACAGCATTGCTGTCCCATATCATTTTTTTAATAGATGGGCCCCAATACATTGTAAGAAAACACCCATATGGCCTCCCCTGCTCCAGGATGACGTTGAAAAAAATCTTTGATGTACGCTGCCGTGGCTTGGGAATACTTGATCTCCTGGATTTGGAGACTTACGAAATGAAATTCGCAAATATCACCTGTTTTGAATCATATATTTGCACTAAGTCTGAAGCCACACAAGTGGATGCATGGGCTCCTGCTTCATAGTATCCCTTTTCCCAGCCTTCTCCACTTTTTTGTAGTGACCCCCAGTGCACGATCGAACCAAATGGCTTTGGAAAATACGGTTTATTTTTGTGAATTCCTATCCGACGCTATCTGACGCCCCGAGATCTCCAGACCCCTAGCTTTGAGGTCCCCACCAACCGTATCTGACGCCAACCGACGCCAACCGATGCACCCTATCTGACGCTATCTGACGGCCTGGGATCTCCAGACCCCTAGCTTTGAGGTCCCCACCAACCGTATCTGACGCCAACCGACGCCAACTGACGGCATCCACTTGACCCTGAAATTAACTTTTTTTGACCCCCATTTCATCGTCTGGTTGGTCCACAGCTATGTGCCACGAGACCTTTAATTTCTTGTGAAAAGCTAAAAGCATATGTATTGTGCAAATCTAATTGGGACAACATCGCCTGAGGCCAGGTGCAAGCCTACCTCCAACAGTGTGGCTCCCAAATTTCGATGGAGCGGTGGCGCAAGTATTGGGTGAGCCATTCCTCTACTGAATCAAGTTTGGCATCAGCCCAATGATCGGGATCCCAATCGATCAGTTGCAAGTACTCAGGGTTCCTCACGGCATAGGTGTCCCAAGCGAGGGCAACCTTGGTTCGGAAATGGAAATAAACTTTGTTTGTTTGTTTGAAATTATGAAATCAATTGCATATACAACACCACTACAGGCATGATATGTTATACGCAATCTAGCAACATGGCGACCGAAGTTTCGGGGATATGTTTGTGTCGCCTTCAGTGTTGATGACCCTTTGTATCGCATCTTCCCAGCTCCATCACGGTATCGAATGGTCGTGTTCGATGGTGCAAACTTGCTTCGATCAAGTTTCCTGCTTCAGTTTGACCAACAGCAGTATATGTAGACTACAGTGGAACCTCAACCTGCAGCAGCGTTTATACATTTGATCATATTATAAGTCGATATATATATATATATTATATTATATTATAATATATATATATATATATATATATTATGAATGGTGAGTATATATAAGATTATGTAAGATATGCATAAATAGTATATTACAGTGCTACCAATGGATGAGGAAGTCAAACTTTGGACATGATCAAATTCGAGTAGGAAAGTCCATGGTAGCCCAAACACAAACACAGACACGTGGTTGCCCATCGTTTTAGAGGTATGACTGGTCATGACCCCTGAATCATGTGGGAGCCCTTTAGCTGTTATAACCCAATGTTGGTCACAACTCATGGTGGGTAACAACACCCCTTTACAACATTCCACATGTTGATGTTCCAAACACTTTTTTTTTTGTATACACCCCTGTCCACCATTGTGCAGTCCTAACAAGGTGCTGCACGAAGCCATCATCAGAAAACAACTTAACTGCCTTGGGTGTTGTTGCACCAAACATCCCCAGCCATGTTGTCACTTTGAAGTGTGCTCGGTAGCGAAGGAACTCTTCCAGCCGTGGATAATAGTCGATCTTGGCAGAGGCAGGAGGACCCGTTTGGCATTCCTGATATAGATATGCACATACTATGAACATGTAGATAGAAGCTAGTGGTGAATGTATTTGTGCAAAGTCAGCTTTCTGATTGCTAAGCTAGTGACCAAAGACGAAATGGGATTCTCAATGACCCAGTGCCCACGGTGGTGCATAATCACTGTCAAGAGCAACACTACCTAGTCAAGGGATAGTATGTGCTGGTTTGACGTGTGTCATTTCACCTATCTAGGTGGGTGTATCTGAAAATGAGGTATGTCTTTTTGCCATCAATATATAGTGTATTTGGGACTACCTACTTTCAGATACCCCATGTGCATGCAAACATCTGATCCTGCACAGTTGCCAGGGCGAATCAACCAACCTGTACCGGTGACCCCACACTAATGGATTGTATACATATTATATCAATTATTGGATAGGTGCATTACCTTTCCGGAAGGGTTGGTTGAATCGCAATATTTAAGCCCCCCACGCGAGATAGCATTAAATTGGCTTTCTGCACGCTCGGGAATTGCCTCAACGTACAAATCTCAAATGCCCATTGCGCCAGCAAAACCTAGAAGCTGAAAGGCTGAATGATTTCTTTGCCATTGTCTATGTTTGAAACTTATGATTCTTCAAGAAAGATGCATATATGATAAAATCAAAAACCAAGGCTCTCCCGACCGCATGGATTGTCTCGGGAACGTCCACTCGTCCCTCCTCAAATGGTAACACATGGAACCCAAGACCACAGAACATATTGGCTGATACACCCAGTAGTGAAACACTGATGAACTTGGGTTCCCAATGAACACTGACATTTGTTTGGAAGGAGATTGACCTGTACATTCGTCTTCAAAGCGCGAGACCCAGATTCTGCCAAGCCTCGATTCAGGGCAACCCAGCTGGAACATACCACACCAATGAACGCTAATCCACCAGGAGCTATGTTCATAGCAGCATAGAGGTGTCGGATGAACCCCAAAGGTTCACAGATGTCCTTAGATCCATTCAGCTATCCACCATAGACCCTTCTGATGGGACACAAACGGCATGATGGTGACCATGTTTTTCTCTATATCATGTTGCATGCTATATATATATATAGCATGCAGTATTCGATTCTCGGACCAAACATTTATATGCATAGGAAGTAAAACTACATTGGGGTTAAGCTAAATTCACCATAAGATTCATCACGTTCATCGATGGCGATATCAAGCGAGCAAGTTCGGTATCCACGCGCTTGGAAAGCCCGTGAAATGGCACACTGCCCTGCGAACATGTCCAAGTTCACATATGGTTCGGCCGGCGGTTGAAAAACCTGGGCTGAGAAGAGTATGCATGATGAGTAATGTTGTGCCTGTCACGGTTAACTGTGATTTGTATGATCGATTCATGTATATATATGTAGAAATCTGGAACTTTCTGCATAGTTTGAAACTTTCTGGATGATGTGGTGAGGTGGCCAAACCCTCTTCCGTTTGACATGCCAGAATGCTGGCAATTCTTTCATATGTCTGTGATCCTATACCATGTTATGCTGATGGTTTGAACACATTCATCCCTCATCAAATTGGAAATAAACAAAGCCACGCAACCAAGTTCATGAGCTGCATGATCACAAACAGCTTGTAAGGAACGTAGCCCGTACGAATTGGGCCCCCAATGAACCTACCTATAGGCACAAAAGGCTCAAGAGGCTGCTCATCAAGCTCTTTCTCATCCATCTCCAGGGCCTTCCTGCGGCAAGGTGGTGACGCAGTCAGATAGGCAAGATATATCATTTTTGCATTGTATATAAAATATATGCATATGTATATATATATAAATAAATAAATAAATAATATATTAATATATTATTAAATATATTGCATGTACATAATCAGTATATATAATGCTATAAATGCATATTCTATTTATATAGGAGACCACATTCGGTATAGTATATAAATACCATTTTGTTCACACAACTAAGCCAACGACACTGATTGTTTATGATGTTTTTCAAATATATTGACTTGACTCATAAATAGTTAACATTTCATTGATATATGGGATTATTTTGATTAGATACATCGATATTATATCGTATATATAGTTGTTTGTACAATATTGGAATTGTGTCTTTAACCTTTAGCTGTGCATATACATATATATATAGATATAAATATTTATAATTTTAAAAAATGATGGGTTCCCACAGCTCATGCCACCAAACTCTTGGGTTCAGGTATCCAATAAGGAAACATCTTGTGACATAGTTTTGCACCTGTAAACATATGTGTGTTTTAAACATGACACCACCTTCCCAGTTCAGAATTGTAATTTTCCTGTTGGTTTGCCACCCCAAGAAAACCAAAACTCTACCCCCGAATAGCATTTTTCCTAGGGTTTTGCTGCGTGTTTTGTGGGTTGTTTTTTTTTTTTGGTGGAGTGCCAAACCAACAGGAAAATGGCTGGATCTATGATATTTTATGTTTTTGATTTTGTGGGTCTTTGGTATGTTCCCCATCATTAGCATCTGGGTTTCCCAGTGTAGATGTGGGTCTAGAAGAATACCCGTCAACACCCCCCCTCCTTCGTGGCATACTTGGGACTTGAGGCTGGGATCTTCCACGTCGAGCCAAATGCTATGTTCCTACGATCCGGATGCCACAAGCTCAGCCTGACGGCTTGGAGAAATCGTGCTCAATGCTAAACCAGTACATTGTCATGGTATACACTATATTGTTCATTTTCTACAGATTTTTGCCATCATCCAGCGTACCCCCAACAACAGCTGCTTCTCTTCGAGCGGCTGCAAGAAACCCGGCCATTGGAATTTCAAATTTCAGCACATGACCTGACTCCCGTGCACAAGTGACTATTTAAGCAAGTGGTTGAGTTTGAACACCAAACTGCAATTAGCTATATTGAGGCTGCATGCATGTCTTTTTGTTTTCAAAGAGTTCCCGGGAGTCTGGTCGCTGCCACCAAAGTCATCTATAAGATGATTCGTCAATCATCATTTGCTTTGGCCCTATGCGTGTTGAAAAACACACCTGCACGACATGTAGAGCTAGATCCCTCAGTCCTCTTCCACCGCAGCTGCACCTTTCCCTTTGGAACGTGGTTGCATGCGGAACACACCACATAGGTCATCGACATACCCTAAGTCTCGGAACGTTGCAGCAGCCAGCTTTCCTGCTGCTCTGGCATACTCTTGCCCAAGTGACTTGTTGTGTCGGTATGCCGATGAGTACACATGGTTGGCAGTTATGTGTGCTGGAGGCACTCTGCGCGGTCCATGGTGCATCGGTTGGTCAACCGAAGGTTCAGGTTCATGTGTGGCCCCAGTTTCAGTGCTGCGTCCTTTGCAAGGTCGGGTGTTCAACTTGTCAAACTTTCCAACCCTTTTTTTTCTGGGCTTGCTTGTCTTGCTGGGACTGTCGTGGCTGCCATCCTGTGAAACATTCTTCATAGCTTTCTTTGGCTTTCTGACATGTTTCACCTTGCTGCCTTTTCTTCCTTTGGTCACTGTGCCTTTCTTGCCCTTTTTGCTCCTGACCTTCTTTGACTTAGGATTGCTTCTGTTTGGCTTTCGGCCCCGTGTGCGCCCCACATCAGCACCCTGAGATGCATAGTTGGGCGGGTCCTCTGTGGACGCAAGAATCTGCATGCTTCGCATGAAGTCAGGTTCCCTGTCCATATTCGGGTTGTACTTGCTTCTCATCACATCTTTCAAAGCAGGTTTTTCCTCATCTGAAAGTTGAGTTGGTGGGATATCCTCTTCGCTGAAGCGACCCAAGCGCCTCAAAGTTCCGCGATACGTCTCCGGCTCCTTCACGCTGCAGGGCTCCTGATCACACACACATGTTGTTAATCAAAATTTGAGACCGGCAAACATGTGTACATGTATACATATAATGTGTACACACACACATATGTATATACACACATGTATGTATGTATTGTCTCATAGATCCTATTTGGTGAAGAGCTCACAGTTCCACTATATAATTTGTCGAATTCCCAGGCCAACAATTGGTGCTCCTGGTCCCCTGGTGATGATGCTTGAGGAGACACTGATCCAGAATCATGCTGGGAAATGACTGCCATACACCGGCTCATCACACCGTTCGGAACTATGGGGATGTTCTTCTTCATCATGGCCTCATAGACTTCAACATAGCTGTCCTGGCGTGGAGCATGTATAAACATATATATATATATGTATGGCCATGCAGGTGTGAAATAAAATACATATATCAGATTGTCTCAAAATTGTGGGCCCCAGGCTTCAATGTTTTGGATTACCGTTGAGAGTTTCGCCCCCCCAATTCTATTATTGATAGATGTCCGTGTGTCATTCTTATGCAGCACATGTATGTAAGTCAAAGGATGTGATATTCTTTGCAATTTCACACCATGGGGTTGAATTGTCCTTCACCAAGTTGTACAACTCTTTGTTGTCCGGTGGAACCTAGCATAACTTCTGATTGACATATCTTTTGTCAATAGGTAATGATGCATTACATGCGTCGCCTCGCCCCGGCAAAACGACTCCAGGATCTCAGACACTGGTGTGTCACCAATCTTCGCAGGTCCGACCTGGGCTGGCACCGGGACGCACCAACCAATATATAATTCTTGGGAGGGTGCTAAGAGCATGCGTGGATTAAAAGGTAGATCCAATAAAACCCTGGCACGATGGTGCGTTTCATGTTTTTTGACCATTTTGAGATCACAGAGAGGTCTATGATATCAATTATTGTTGTCTTGTGCTGTGGCTGGATTCCAAGACCACTAAGACCCCCCACTGAAAGATCTTCGTCTTGAACAGCTCCAAGAGCTTGAGACTGGCCGCCAACAAAACACATACATTATGGTATAGTGACAAAAACTGCAATCGAGGGTTGATGAAATTATGTTCACTTAAGGTGCCAAGACCACCTCATCAGCAGGGGAAATGTGTTCATCTTCCATCGGCCGTGGTTGTTCCTTAGTATATCGCAGCATGTTCATTTACCCTATAATAAGAAGATTTTTTGTGCTGGACTAGCCATGCAGAAAGTACAGTAAGGGAAAGGCCATTGAGCATTCTACATCTGGCCATGTAAATCCCAATGCCTCAGCTTGTTGGTATGTTGGTATGAGTAGTGCTAACTCCATACATACCACTCGCCCTGAAACACCAGGTTTCTGACGCGGCCAGAATCAGGTTCCTCGCAGTGGTGCGGAGCCTCACGCATGCACACACTTTGCTAACAACAGGGTTGGCTTTTGACTTGTGAAGCTATGCGGTAGCCTACTGGACATGAAGTTGCATTTCACTGCAGACACAAAATAATTAGACCCAGATGCAGGGGTGAAGGTGGTAAATTCAAGCCTGGTCATTATGGTCACCACCGTCATCGCCAAAGAAGTCATCATCCTTGCCAGCATCATTTGATATATATAATATTATTGGTTCTGTTATGTACATATATACATAAGTTCAATCATAAGTCATAAACGATGCATTGCAAGCATCAAATAAGAGGTCCTCGGCCCATGGTGATCCAAGTGCAATGGTGGATGCACATAGTGACGCATCATCTGGAATCTCCACGACCTGCGAGAAACAACAAGATGCTGCAGCACCTTTCTCTACCCAGGCAGACCCTGCCTCTTCGTCTTTGGAAGCTGCCGGTGGCGCCTGCAGGCGTGGACAGGTTTAGCTGTATATGTATATATATATATATGATCGATTGAACATGCTTGTCATGTGCCTCTGGGACGCTGGCACTGGCACCACTGGATCCCACTACATCCATGTCGCCAAGCTTGTCAATATTTTCATGGCCTGGCAAACACGTTTTTATGGGTTTGCCGATGCATGCATGCTGCGGCAAAATGATTAACACATCGTTGCTGTTCCCCATTAATTCCACATTTTTAAAATACAGCATATGAAACAAACAAAAATCTTGATTGCATGCAATCATGTCTGAACGCTCTGGAAGCCTGCATCATGAGAACTCGATGGTTGATCATCGTCCAAGCTCTGGGGAAGACCTCCCAGAATCACTTGTAGTGGCAGTGACTCTCCACTCAAACGCATGTTCTTCCATGTACGTGGATCTATATATATATATATATATTATATCTCTATATACCGGTATAGAGCTAGCAGATGTGTACATACATGCACACATATAATATATCTATATATGTTCAAGCAGTTTCAATCTTTTGGTACAGCCATAGCTTTCCATAATAGAAGTATGAGCCAAAGAGGTAGGGCCTGAGTCAGGCTGCTCACTTGCCACCAGTTGCTCATAGTCACCTGGCCGGTCAACGGGTCACATCTAGATTGCTGGTGCATGGTTGGGGGCATGGCACATATAACTTGATGCTGGTTACCGGACCTCTCAACTCATCAGAAACGCAGTGATCACTCTCAGCAAGACCTCCCACACTTCTATGCAATGTTGCGCAACCCCATTTTGTTTGATAATGGAAGTGAACAGTTTCTCACCTTTACTTTGCAAAGTGATGAATTGTAGGCAGGCCTGTGTTGGCCAGTTGAGGCTGCATCAGTTCGTCATGGGTATGGGCACCTGTCCAAAACAAATTTGTCTACAAAATTCGAAAGTCATTTGGGCCCCAAAACATGGTTTAATATTGAATTCAAGGCATCTATCTGTCAAAAGCAGTTTTTTTTTATAAGAAGTCAGGGTGCCTCCATCATGCGACGCAGCGGCAGATGACTGTGCTGGGCAGCCATGCTCACCTCCAAAATCAGTGCACCCCGGATATCCCAGATTGTTGCATTGGGATTGAACGTTTTGATATGCGATGGTTCTATGACCCATGTAGATCGTATATACAAGCCTGAATCACTTGGCTCATCCTCTCCATCTGAGATTTCCCATACCATCGCAGTTTCGGCTGCTGCAATCGTCACAGGCGTCGCAGCTTCTGAAGCTTCAACGCTATCTTGTGGCTGCTCAGCCCTCAGTTGACGGTATTCCCTAGTGCAAGTGTGACGAGCTTTCTTGGGATTCTTCACCATGACTGCTTGTAGCTCCCCAGCCATCTCAGTCACCTTAGCGGTAGAAACTCTGAGGAATTAGGGGTGTTGGGGCTGGGTGCATGGTAGCCGGATCATGTGATATTAGTTGCATCAAAAGTTGAACACTATTGCAAATTTGTAAGAGGAAGGAACCAATCTTCCATATGCAAATGTGTGGCATTTTTCTTGCACAAGCTCTTCCGCCAGTACTTCCTTGCATAGCTGAGGAGCCCGAACAAGCAGTATGCTTCCTGAGAGTGGCCGGCAATCATATGTTGTAAACCAGCTATAATTAAATTATTTTATATTGGGGGTTCCAATTTTGAACTCAAATGAACATACATCGGTGATAGCTGGTTCAACTAAAGGCTCAGTGTTTGCCCACTTCGCCTTGTCTCGGATATACCGTCCATGACTCAGGTTATGATCACATTCCTGATCCAAGTTCAGGAAGACCTTTTCCAAGAAGCCAGTGGTGAATTCACCTAGCCAAGACAAGACGTAGATGGAGCAATCAATGCATATGTCGGGTTGCAACTGCCAGAGAAACCTATGAATGAGTTTCTGTTTTTTTGAACGCTGATCATACATGTTTTTTGAACACTGATCATACATGTTTTTTTGAACACTGATCATAAATATGAATTTCAAGGACAAGTAACCCATTGGGGAAAGGTCATAGAGAGCCAACACTAAAGGCTTGTACCGTTTCAAGTCATCGAAAGAGACGCTAGTCGCATCAACATCTCGAAACAGGCTGTTCTCAGGCCACTTGTTGGTGGAACAGGCGGTGAAAGCGCTGGCAGGGAGGTAGGTTTGCACAATACCTCAGGCAGTCAGCAATGACTTAAACACGTGTCACCATTACTTACGTCTCACAAAAGATTGAAAGTGTTGCAAACATGCCGTAATATGCCAAACAAATAAACCTTTGTTGAGGTACCTTTGCACTCATCTTCCTTCCCATCTAATGGACATGGCTGCTGTAAGCCCGCCATCTGTAGGATCTATGTTGCCCAATGCAAGTGTTGAGCCCCAAGAAAATGTCTACGGGACATGCGCATTCGAAATGTGGCTGATTCACCATGCAAATGTTTGCAACACACTTCAGCCCTGCTCAGTCCTCGAAACCCGCGCCCTCGCGGCATACATCATGCGCAGCGTTGCAAATCACTGGCTGGTGGTTGGGTTGGTGGTTGAGTTGATTTAATTGTTATGTATCAAACTGGTGTCGAAACAATTATGACCATTGTTTCTTGCCAATCTGAGGTATGACCATTTCATAGGTATGTCAATCTCTTATTAACTCATAAAATACCTATGAACTTGGCTTGAGCCATCTGAGGCTGAGATCTGGGGATCTCACATCAAACCATGAGATCCCCTCCACATCCCCAAAACCCTCGTAGCCACAGGTCATGGTCCTGAGTTGTCCTTAGGAGGTCCGAACCCCTCCATAGGAGATACCAAAGATTCTTAGGGAAGATTAGATATTGCTTCCGGCAGTAATCCAGAGGGTTGTTCAGCGGTTCTACCCACAAAGCTGTCCAAGCACGAGAATTCAGCCACACTTGGACAATCCACAATCCAACTGAAGGATGGAAGGTCAGCAAATGGGTAGGCTTTATAGCCACTTGTGCCATGGTCAGAACATATGTGGTGTGGCCATCCATCCCATTTTATGGAAATCCAAATATAATGGGTATGTAAATTCCTGTGAAAATTAGATTGAGGCCCCTCTCCCAAAACTGGTTCAGGTAGACCATGGAGCTTGAACATGACATCTGGCACTGGGATATCTGTCAAAAAACTATGGAGGTGTCCTACAATGGGGGGACCCCCAAATCATCGGAAGTCATGGATGACCATGACTTAGTATTGAAACCCGTGATGACTTGGGGACCCATGACTTTCTGGAAAAAAAACATATCCAAATGATAGCCCCAATATACCCTCTGGTAAACTGACAAAAAGCTATAGAAAATGGCCATAGAAACAGTGAATTTACCCTTTAGTAGCATGGTGGATCTTTCCAGTTCGTTATGTAAACGTTTACCAGAGGGTATAGATCCATATAGATGACTACAATCATGGTATATCAATAATTATTTTACTAATATAGCAATATTTGTGGATTAGTATTATATTAGTATACCATAACTGATTATACCAGAACTAATCATCAACCTTGATTATTAAAATAATTGTTATATGAGTTATACCATGATTATGGATTCTTATACCATAACTGTGGTAAATCAACCTGCCAGGGCTCGGTGTTCACCGCGACGCGCCGCAGAGCTCATTGGTCGTCCCCGCCTAAGATCACCGCCCAGCACTTCAAATCCAACTCTCGTTGGTCGTCCTGGTCTCGCCATGAAGCCAGAAAAACGAATGGGCTACGAAATATCCCTATGAATCTCATTAATCACTAGAAAATAGATATTTTAATCACTATTGATGGATATCAACAACTATAAATGGTATCCTCTGGTCAACGTTTAAATAACGAACTTGAAAGATCCACCATGCTATTAATGGGAAAACCCACGAACTAAATCAGAATTTTCAATGGCTGTGTTTGTTTACCAGAGGGTAGGGCTACTAAAGGGCTACTAAATATTTTCAGACAAACCCAAAATGGTACATAGATCGTAAAATTTTTAAAAAAAAAAATTGCATTGTGAATTGTGTCTGCATAAAGATATGTTCAGTTGCTGGATGTGCCGTCCCCTAATGTCAAGTTATTTTTAGTGTGAAACCAGCCCATTTTGGCGTAGGCAACAAACAAGAAGAGCCGCAAACGCATGCGCTGAACGACAGAATAAGTGAGTTAAATATTGTCAACCTACTGGCCAGTAGGAAACAAAATGTCACAAGCAAAAGAAGTGCACACTTGGAAAGGCGAGGGGCTCACTTTGGGCATAAATTCGAGCTCACTTTGGGCATAATTTTTTGAGGTTCACTTGGGGCATAAATTGGGCTCACTTGGGGCATAAATGGGCTCACTTGGGGCATAAATGGGCTCACTTGGGGGATAAATGGGCTCACTTGGGGCATAAATGGGCTCACTTTGGGTATAAACGGGATCACTGTGCACAATACCAATGTAATTAGATGCACTTAATGTAAGAAGAGCCACGACACCTTTAGGGTTTATATGTTGTTGCACATAATGTAAGAAGAGCCACGACACCTTTAGGGTTTTGACGTTGGTGCACTTAATGTAAGAAAAGCCACGACACCTTTAGGGTCTATATGTTGTTGCACTTAATTTAAGAAGGGCCACGACACCTTTAGGGTTTATATGTTGTACTTAATGTAAGAAGAGCCACGACACCTTTAGGGTTAATATCTTGTTACACTTAGTGTCAGGAGAGGCACGACACCTTTAGGGTGTATATGTTCTGGCACTTCATGTAAGAAGAGCCACGACACCTTTAGGGTTTATATGTTGTTGCACTTAAATTAAGAAGGGCCACGACACCTTTAGGGTTTGTATGTTGTTGCACTTAATGTAAGAAGGGCCACGACAAGCTTGCCATGGACACGGATGCAAGGGTTTTGCCTGCTTAATTAGATGAAAAATATGTAGTAAATACTGCGCCTGCCTTCACCCCACCACACAACTCAAAACCGTCACCAACAACATCGTCATCATCCGTCATCCTGCCTATTCCTGTCACCTTTTATTCCGCCTACCACCGATTGGTTGCGCAAGCACGATTATAAATACCATCCAGGTACCGAAACACGCCCAGCACAGTTGCATTTAGATGTGCCGTATTAGGTCAACCATACCATCCAGAGACAGCACCGTTTGGCGAACCCCCGCCCCACTTGGAAAAGGGTATCGTTCGTTCTGGCCAAGCAAACTTGGAAAGCAAACGTTGCAAAAACTGCCGCTGCATCACCAACCTCTCCAGGGTGTCTTAAGTGATTAAGTGTACAATAATATTACATAAATATATATATATATATACACACATATATATATATTGCATATAATAGTACACACCAAGATTCATTGAGAAAACACATATCCATACACCCAACGGCCATGGCCATGTTAACTCAGTTCTCCAAGCTTTGAAATGTCCCACCCGAAACGGCGCAACGGAACGCTCCGGCGTGTCTTCCACAGCACTTTGGCATGGCCAAGAAATGGCGCGTGACCTGGGAAAAAGAAAAATCAAATCCAGATTTTTCGGAAAATTTGATGGGTTTCCGGTGTCGATTTTCCCAGCAATCCATTGATATGGGAATATCATAACAGTTACATAGGAAAAAAAACATATATATATATATACCTGAAATGTTGGCCTATTTCGGGATGGTTTTTCGGCCCTACTGCAATTGGCTCTACTCGGCTTCGGGAGAACAGGGAGGTCGTTACCAATTTCGCCGGATGGATTGGTTTGAAAACCATAGAAAAGTAGCTTTGGAAAAGCATGTTTGATGGGACTCAATGGGATATATATATATATATAAATAATATGACCAACCATACTTGGAAATTAGCAGCTACCCTCTGGTGTCATCAAACGTGGCTGGAACATGCAAGATTGATGATTTTTTCCCATTCGAATCTCCATGTAGGGCATTTCCCAGCCATGTTCGATCACCGGAGGGTCATAGATATGGGGCGAGGTCAACCATGTTCGCTATGACTCGTCCAGATCAAATTTTTGGGTCAGTGGTATGTCTCATATAAACATCACTCAACGGTCAGCGAGAAAAGCATGATATCCCACAACATTTTGAAGCTGATATTTTGGCTATGGATCAATAGCCTGAACAAAATAGCTGGGATTTATGGATGTGACTGATCCGTGCTGCCTCCTTTACTGTGTCGCAATGCAACGAACAGTTTTTGGGGGTGTTGAAAGGTGCTGAAAGGACTGAAGTGTGCTGTGCTGACTCACAAGACAAAGGGCCACAGTTATGCTACCTTTTTTTTGACCCAAAAACGTCCAATCCAATGGAGCGGTGTTTCACACCTCCCATTTCACTAGGGAGTTGTGATGATACTTATAGTTCTCAAGTTCTCACTGGTTGTAACCATAGTAACCGCAAGTGGGTCGCAATGAATCCCAAGTTGCTATTGATCAAAACCTGAGTACCATGCTAAAGTAAACCCAAGACATGCCACAAATTAAATAGCTGGTAGCTTGTGGATGTTCAAAAAGAAATATGCTATCATAGGTATTGACCTTTGCCCTTATGGCATTATGGTTTATCATCAGATGTTCCCTATTCAATTGGCCATATCTGGGGGGATAGTTCACCATGTTTAAACGGATACCAGGTGTCACTTCAAGTCCCTGAAAAAGCGCTGGTGCTGGTGTCAATGTTGGGATCATCCCAGTTGCTTAAAGAATCGTCTAAACTATGATGTGCTTGGGAAACTCAAATTAATAGTGGTGATTTATGGTGTTCAATGGTGATTTATGGTGATTTATGGTGATTTATGGTGATTTATGGTGATTTATGGTGATCAAGTTCTGGTTGGTGGTTGAGCCTACTCCTCTGAAAAATGATGGAGTTCGTCAGTTGGAATGATGAAATTCCCATATATATATATATATGGAAAGTCATACAATTCCATGGTTCCCAACCACCACCCAGAATTTGTAGCTCCAATTGGCTCCCTAATTGGGGAATATGGATAGCCTGGATAGCCTCATCGCTCCTAATCGCTCCCTCCCAATCGCCCCTACGTCATCTCTCGGGTGCTTATCCTACAGTGGTGCCCCCTCCAGGTATTTTTCTGGGTTGTAATCCCATGAAAACCATAGACAATCCCAGTTATAATCCCTATAAACCATAGATAATCCCACTTATAATCCCAGTTCTAATCCCAGTGTTGAATTAACTATAGATATATAACCAACAAAAACCATCGTGCAATTGGACTTAACCAACTGTTTGCGATTTAGCTCACTGGGGCACCACCCTGTGTAGTAGATGGCTTGTGACCATGGTTCCAAAGCAATAAAACTTTATCTGTTGGATGATCCAGTGGGTCACTAAATCCGAAAAATCACCAGCAATTTGTCATAAATTGCCGGTCCAACATGACATATTTATTTTTAAATTGGATAAAATTGGCATTCCCTTTTTTACCATACCTCTATACTGTACTACTGTATACCGATTTTCTTGATTGATCACACACTTGAAGTACTTGTTTGCTGGATTCTTTCCTCAATTCCAGGCCCACGAAATGTTACAAATTTTACCCCATGATTCTAGATCTCAGATTTGCATCTGCTAAATCTTACCCTTGTATAGACGCTCATGATTTACCCATCTGTTCCGGTCCCTGTCCAATCCCTTTGGAGTCTTTGCGTCCCCGGGCACAGTGGCCAGCAGCAGTTGCAGCAAGACAAACCACACGAAACTGTGAAGAAAGGCAACCTGCAGTTGCTGCAGTGGCTGTCAAACGAGGATGGGGGAGATTTCATGGGGGGTTCCGCTTTGTCACGGGGGTAGCCCCAAAGAATTCAAGTCATGGATGACCATGACTTAGTATGGAAAGCCATGGTTTTGGGCTGCCCCTATTTTAAGACCCCCCGATATTAAAAGAAAAGAACTACATATCTGAGACAATCCAGCTCAGTGAAGCACGCTACCGAGTTACCGAGCTGGTCTTAAGGGAAACCAGTTTGTGGTTGGAACATGTACGCAGGGGTAGGAGGATGAGAACAACCACGCTTTGCACGGTAATTTAGTAATTCAACAGTCTATCCATAAATATAAACGTACATATATTATTATATTATTATTATTTTGCTATATGATTATATGATTATATTATTATATTGTTAGATTATTACATTATTATATTATATATATATTACTATTTTCTCGGTAGTGTTATTGGTATATCATTACATTATTATGTGTATATATATATGTATATTGGATATTATATGTTAGATATTATATATTATATATTATATAATATATAATATTTTACAATATATATATATATTATATATTATATATTATATACTACATATTATATATTATATATTACATATTACATATTATATATTATATATTATATATTCTATATTATATATTATATATTATATATTCTATATAATATATTGCATATTATATATTATATATATATTATATATATTATATATTATATGTTATATATTATATTATATCATATTATATTATACTTTAGTTGAGCTTGGGGTACAACTGCGGTGATTTTTATTGGCTACACGGTGATTTCACGCAAAAATCACCAAAACGCATTGCCGTCCACAACTCCACGCCTGCATCGTCACCTCAGTGCACAGTGGTAAACCAACAGGCACAGCGAACTGGAAAATCCATCGTTAAAAATCGCGAAATGGAAAAAATGAAAACATGAAAAAATGTTCACACAAAATGAAAAAACTGAAAAATCCGTCGTTCACAAAAAATGAAAAAATGATGTCCATCGCGTAAAGTGTTTACTCAATGTTTACTCGAATGGTTTCCGATGTTATCTATGGTTCTATGTTTATGGATTTATGATAACTTATAAATTATAACTCAGGGAAAATGAAGGGATGTCATAAATATACCCTCTGGTAAACGTTTACATAACTATGGAAAATATTGGAAAGATCCACCATTTTGAATGGGTAAATCCACTATTTCTATGGCCATTTTCAATAGCTATGCTAGTTTACCAGGCCGGGTAGTAATTCAGTGGTCGTCCCAGGGTCACGGGTCACTGGGGATGGGTCAAAAGCCTGGTACCGTGCCGTGAACACCAAGTCATAGCTGGGATTTATGGATGTGAATAACCCACTAAAATATGGTATCTATAGGTATTGACCCATAGTGACCCATACCCATATATGTTCAACTATCCCCAAGTGTTAGTTTACATAGTTTACCAGAGGGATCCAGAGGGTAACTTTGAAAAAATCGCGAACAGTCATCGTATGTCATCGTTCACCAGCTCGACGGGTTTCCGCGCTATATGGGAAGCTCCTTCCAGGAACATGGCCTTAATGGCATCGTCAAAGGCCTCGGACAGGACTGGGACATGGTGTGCCATGAAGCCCTAAGAAATGCCATCATGTTGGGATAACGGGATAACTGGTTGGTGGTTGAGCCCTACCCCTCTGAAAAATCATGGAGTGAAAGTCAGTTGGGATCATGACATTCCCATATATGAAATGGAAAATAAAACATGTTCCAAACCACCAACCAGATAAGATTCAGGATGAAAACATATGAAAACATATGAAAACATGGTTTTCATGTTCTTATCATCCTGTTTTCATGGTGAATGTTGGGATAAGATTCAGGATGTTTTTGTTCATGGCGAATTGAAGCCCTACAACATGTGCCCTTTATCAACGAATCCTCCAGTGAACGGGCTGGGACTGGCGAACTGCCGGTCTTGGAGATATCGGCTGGTCTTTTAATGGTAGATCCCCAGTCGGAAAACCATAGGTTTCAATACTCAGTCATGGTTTAATGACATGATTTGGGGGGTTCCCCCGTGACTTCGGAAACTTCCATAACTTCCATCTTGGAAACTTCATGTTCATTGGTTTCATTTTCCATTGGTTTCATGTCCTACCTGTAGCCCAAAAAGATCTGGATATCTAAACTTGCCTCAAACATGGTTCAGTGACAAATGTCGCACAAACATGAAACGATGCACAGAAATCCGATTTTTTCGGGAGAAACCCAAGGATATTGGAAGACAATAACATGTGCTGGCGAACTTCTCACAACTTTCAAGGGCCATCCCGGCTAGTCGACTCCCACCTGGTAGATGAGAACGGAAACAAAGATGGAGATGGTGGCGCAAATCACCTGGCAAAACCAACCATAAACTATGGCGAGTTGCTATTTCGTGGCTATTTTATGGCTAGTTCTTGGCTAGTTTATGGATGTTTATGACCGGTTGAAACCATATTCTTGCTATTTTGAGGCTGTTTTAAGTTTTAAGTGGTTACTTAAAAATGTCACTCTTTATGGCTCTTTTGATGCACTGGAAGCTGCTTGGTATATGGGAAACCCCGTTGACCCTCCAGTAGACTAACATGGCCTCCAAATGGCCCAAGATAGCCTCCAAAAACCGCCAACAGAGCCCCAAGTTACCGAACATAGTCCCAATATGCCCCAATGTAGTCATGGACAATGATCCATTTATACAATGTGAGGCCCCCCAGTGATGTTAGTTGGTTTAGATTCGCCCCAGTAGCTAGTTCGTTATTTGCGTACCATAAACCATAGTTATTGGACTTATGTTCACCAACTTAGCTATCGAACGGGTGCCTCACATTGTAGAGTATTTACCATTCTTTACCTATTGAAATGCTGATTTTCCACTTCGCCGACTCTGAGTTTACCAGGCCGGCCTTCCAAGTCATGATGCGCAGGTCCTTGTCGCTGTGATTCACCTCCAGATCGAGAAACGTTGAAATGGGGTCAAGGGGTCAAGTCACTGGGTACTGCTAATTACCCTCTGGTAAACGTTTACATAACTATGGAAAATCACCATTTCATAGCTGGGAAAACTCACTATTTCTATGGCCATTTTCAATAGCTCTGTTAGTTTACCAGAGGGTAATGATGATTAATAATGGTGATTATTAAGTCCTGCTAATCATGGTGATTATTGATATTTAAATCCATCAATGATCACTATGATCACTACTAATCAATATTAAAACCATCAAGTCAATCATGGTGATTATTTATATGTATTAATTAGTTAGTCATTAACCAATGACTTAAGATACTGTTAATCATGATGTTTATCCAATTATTGTGAATACTAAAAGTCGTCATTTTCTGTGGCACTCCAGGTCTGAAAAAAGGGACACCCAAATGCTGGGGATTGTCCAGTTGGTTTCAGGGAAAGAATATTGTTTTACTTCCAAATGCACAGTGTATCAATGGTTGGTTGTTTTAACCATCTTGAAAAATCATGGAGTTCGTCAATGGGAAGGATGACATCCCATATATGACATGGAAAGTAAAATTCCATGGTTTGAAACCACCAACCAGATCAGTTGGTACATGATTCGTATTGATCTCGAGTTAGGAGTGATACACCACCGGTTGAAACCGAGGGGTCGACGTGTCATTTTCATGTCATCCATCATCCATCTGGGTAAATTGTAATATTTCACTAACCTGAATTAAGCCCATTTGGGGATGATTTCCCTTACTAACCATGATTTCCAGTGAGGTCGTAGTGAGGTCGTTATAATTTACCCAAATCCATCCGGAACATGGGATGAGTGCTCCCGAATGGCCATGAATCACCTGGAATCCCACGGTCGGCCAATTGACGAATTGAAACTGCTGGTCGGATCCCTCTGACATAGAAAAAAGATGGAAAAAAACATAGCTTTTGACAGCTGCTACTCATGGATCTTCATGTTTAAAGAACCACCATGGTTTCTCGAAAAAAACTTGGAAAACTACACACAACCACTATTTCTCGGAAAAAAAATGGAAAAAACAGGGAACCATCCCCAGCCGTCGCCGCACCATATAAAAGGTGGCCATCATGAACGCAATGGAGCCCAACAGCATGACCTGGGTACCCAACACCGGCTTTCTATGGATAGCCTTGGAGAGCTGTACTGGTGAATAACATTGGATAACTATGGATATTCTATGGATAACAGACAACTATAATGACCATCATGGTGTTGTTCGCGAAAAACAACCTGGTTGATATGATCCAAGAACAAAATATCTAGCTATCACAGATACCCACAGATACCCGGTAAAAAAAGTCACTAGTGGTTTGCTGATTTCAAATAAGCCTTGTTCCCAACCACGAAAGCTCCACGAACCTCCACAGTTTCTCACATCTCCCAGCCATGTTCGCGGATGGTGAAAAACTTGGAATGTTAAACTGGTTCAACTCCCAAACAGATGTATCATGGGAAATGATCCCATTCATCATCCAGAAAACTCCCATCGTTGCATCGGATCTCCATGATTCACCAAGGTGCAGCGATGCCCAAGTTCAAACCATTCACCTGGCGATCCATCTGCAACTTTCACAGTGTTAACATGTGTTAACTATCTTTTTGTCACATATAATCACAGTTGAATCCATATAAATCCCAGGTTAACTATCATAATCACTATCATAATCACGGTTAACGAAAAACCTGGGATGTTCACATTGAAACGAACCCCCTTGGGATTCTTCGAAGTTTGGGATATGCTTTTCCATGGAAAGACGGGGAGATTTTTCAATGGTTCTTTGTCAAAGCCAAAGTGTAGAGTCACTGCCAGCTGTTGAAGAAAATTGCTGATTTCATGGTGATATATTACTGGGTGGTGGTTGAGCCCTACCCCTCTGAAAAATAAGAAAGTCAGTTGGGATGATTATTCCCAATATATGGAAAAATAAAAAATGTTCCAAACCACCAACCAGATTATGTCTGCTAAACAATCAACAATTATGTATAATATATATATATATATAATTATATATATATATGTACACATGCACGTGTCCTACAGAGCATCAAACTCTGGCATGTGCATTTGCTCCTAATTCACGTCTGTAATGTTACATGTCTGGACGGGTTATTCATAATTGCAAATGTTGTACAAACCGCAAGCATTGGGATTTAAACCTATAGATATGGGCTGTCCAATTGTAAAATCATGTCATGTCCCATATCTCAGTTTAGTAATTCGATGGTCGCCACAGGGTCACGGCTCACTGGCTACAGTGCCATGTTTATCGACCAAATCGTTGGATCATTAACATCCCCAGATGGAGGTGGAACAAATATGCGATATCCCCAGATGGAAGAAATATATTTTCAACTATCCCCAGGTGTATACATTCAATATATTTCAGTCTCCAGTATTTGTCAATCTTTGATATTCCATATCCCAACTAGTGGAACATATATCCCCAGATGGAGGTGTATAAAAATCAGAACCCCAAATTCCCATCGTTAACAACTTCAGTAACATCATATCCCCACAGGATGGGCCCCCCGAGCTATAAGTTGGTTTATAAACCCCATAACCATAGTTAAAACTATAGTTGTATCTATATATAACTATAGTTAATTAATTGGATTAAGGCTATAGAAATAAACTTAAACCATTATAAACCCTATGAAGACTATACTTACATCTACCATAAACCATAGAATTCAGCCACTTTTCTGTTCGGCAACTGAACGCGAGCTCGAACAGGGGCCCCTTTTTATTGCATGTTTTCTGTCTATCCCCAGCCGGAATCCCGGTACACGTCCATCCCGGGTGAAAGAAATGTTTCATGGCAGGGTAAATGATGCGTCTATGGGGGTTTCCATACATGGGGTACCACCAGTTCTCATGGATGGTCTATGTTAATTTACTGGAGGGTATATGGAAGTTTCCAAAGTCATGAGGGTAGATTGGGATTTTCCCTGAAAAAGTCACCATCCAGCGATAAAGGGGTACCCCCATGACTTAGGAAACCCCTATATTAATTAGATGACCAGCGTCGAAGGCCAATCGGAAAATCCCCCGATGCTTTTTTACAAACTCATGGGGACTCCCAAAAGGATGTTGATAATTCCCAATATATGAAGCGTAGGTTAAGAACCTCCACCAAAAAAAACATCAACCAACATCAACCATTAATCATACGTAGTTGTATCTACCATAAACCATGATTAATTCAGCCACAGCCATATCTCAACTTAGCACTCTATCTATCAATATTGATCAAGTGTGTTTCGCTCTGTTGGTGAAACCCCAATTTTTATGTTGGTGAAAACCCCATTGGATAATCCGTCACCGGGTGCTCAACGCCAGCGTCTTTGATTTTTTTGATTGTAGCTGGTTCCTACATCCCATCATATATCCATGAAATCACCATGAAATCACCATGCTTTATGGTTACCCCAGTAAATGTTCACATAGACCCTGCAATTTCTAATTGTGCTTGCAAGATTGTTTTCCACTACAAACCTGGTCCCATTTTCGAGGGTCAAACTGTGAAGTCAAACTGGAGGTTAAAAGCAACTAATCTGACCATTGCAGGATGGGGCCCCGGTTCGAGCTCGCGTTCAGTTGAGATATACAGTAAGTGGCTTTTCTTCTGGTTTATGTCATATAGATATAACCTTTTCCCCATGGTTTATGGTAGATATAACACTGGTTGGTGGTTTCAATCCCTCTGAAAAATATGAGTTCGTCAGTTGGGATGATGAAATTCCCAACTGAATTGAAAGTCAAGAAATTCCATGCCACCAACCAGTATATGTGTGGTTTGATTCACCGGCCATCTGGATGAACAGAATCTAGCTACTTGATTGATCAACTTGGATTTGTCATCCAATGCCTTTCACCAAATCGATTCACCATATAACTATGCATACTATGGTTCATGGATGTTTATAAACCAACTTACAACATCTTACAACATGCCCCAGCACCATTCTGCACTGATTTGGCCTCGGGCGTCTCCTCTGCCGTCACTGGAAGGACCATCACCAGAGCCACCGTCTGGCGCGGTTTGCGAATGAAAAAGTAGGTATCTTTATTGAAAATACCAGGAGAAGCCAGAGTTAACATAGATTATCTAACATAGTTCTATGTATAGCCATTTAAATGTTAACATAGATATATTCAACATAGATTTAACATGATTTAACAGTGATATGGACCATTTATAGATGATATACCATGATATACTGAGCTTGAACATGGGGAAAATCCATAGCTATGCTCAATGAGAGGGTAAGATTTGAACCCGTATAGTCCATGAATGTCCACGAAGTGTCCATGAAATATGGCTACAGTGCGAGGCAAAGATAGGTCTTGGAGATGGCAATGGCTCCACGAACTCTTGTTGGCTTATCCAATGCAACATTCAGAGGTTTATTTCAGGGATGTTTTTCATGAATAAAGTCTGGCTTGTTAAGTGGAAAAGTGGATATGAATGGATATGATATATTTGCAAAAATGAAGCTATGTTCACCACCAAAGTTTGCCCTGCCCCCCCAGCCTTCCAAAGCCCCGACATTGTGCGGGGGGGCGGGGCAAGTGTGTTACAAAGTGTTCAGAAAGAATCGGGGTTCGGCCACTGGACCCTTGAAGAAATCATGATTTCAAAGACTTTCGAGCTGTCACTTTTGGTGCCGACTCACTGTTTTCGGTCTGAGATGGCACGATTCTACAGTCTGCACACAAGTGTTTCATTAGTCCAAAAAACTAAACTTGTCTGAAATGCATTGGATGTTGCCAAGAAAAGTAGCCCACTACTACTCAACTGGCTTCAACTGGCGGTGAACGATGAGGGGTTCAAGTCCGAATTTTCATCAGGAGATGGAACCATGATCTGACTTTGCGGCTGTTACATGTTCCATCTGAAGCATCAAGGTCCTCCGGCAAGACCATGGTCAGCTGGGCAGGTGATCCAAAACCACCACTTCACCATGAGTTCAACCCCCAGGTCTCCAACAATGAAACGATGCTCCACAATAGCTTTAATATGCGCCAAAAAAAGAAGAAGTGAAACGATGGTGATTTTTTCCTGACAAAGTCCAAAGTCCAAGGCCTCCCGTTTGCTCATGTAAACCTTCATATTTCTGAATGGGAGACCATGTCTGATGCTAAGTTTTTCAAACACATCTTCTATGGTTGAAAAATGTTGAAAACACATATTTTGGATGAACCAATTCTGCTTCCAAGACGTTACAATCACGACCCTGGGGCTCTTCCGGCTCTTTGCTCCGCGGGTAAAGCGTAACGCGCGCAGCACCCAAGCACTAGGCCCGACCACTGTCGGAGTCACTTGAGTCACTACCTCGCCAAGGAGCAGCTAGTCCCACAGGTGTTCAACATCAGAGGTAGAAATGAAATCTTCAGTGTCTATTTTTGGTGGCAAAGCAAGTTTCATATGCTGTACATTGGTTGCTATTCATTTTTGGCAATGAAAGGTAAGTAAGAAATTTAAAGATATTCCCACGCGCAGATCTGGTTTAATTCCGATGATCGCCAAGTACCACCTAGCTTCAATCCAGCTGGAGTCTTAAAACGACCAAAAAGTAAATGTGGTTCTGCCACTTCAAACTATTGGTCATGTAGAAATATCTAAGACCTACCATACTGAAACAAACAATTATTTCTGTTTTTTTTTTGTGGCAGGCATACTAGACTTACTAGACCTTTCGAGACACTTGGAATGCAACTCCCGCCCGCACCTCAAGAATGCTGCAACATAGGAAAACATCACAAGATGGTAAAATCAACAAAGAACCGGCGACCCCAAAATGATATGTGATCAATTGGGACACTCCAAAAACACTTCATCAAACTTCGATAATTGATTCAGCCGTGAAAATTCATGGTACATTCTCCCAACAAAAAAGGGAACTGCATCGTCCCCATTGGATGCTGGGCTGTAAGACGTCTTAGAGACCTGATATTCATCTGGTGGTTGAGCCCTACCCCTCTGAAAAATATGAAAGTCAGTTCAGATTATTATTCCCAATGGAAAAATAAAAATCTTCCAAACCACCAACCAGTCCTTATTTGCCTGGGATATGTTGGGAAGTGTGCACCAGAAAAACTGACGAGGACTGTTTTTTTTTGCGGATCATCAGCCCAAATGACCACGAAAATCCAAGTCTTTGAAACAACCAGTCGTGTTTATCTATAGTTGATCTATAGCTTGGTTGTCATCTATGTTTGTGATTTTTTGTTGGTTTATCTATGACAAAAAAATGTTTGACCAACCCGTTCATCTATGGTCAAGCCGGCAGTCTCAAACAAGCAACTGGAGCTCTTCTTGCCTGGATTCAACGGAAGGTTGCAGACCCCAGCAATATCGTTCTGTCAATGGGGATACCCCGAAGATTGTCTGGAAAAGGAGCTTTGAAAGCATCCAATTTGGCAGTTTTCAAAGCCAGAAAAAAGTGGAATGTCACCATCAATGGCAAAGCAGGTGACTTTTGGGATGAAGAAATGTGCTGTGCATAGCCAACTTTAGTTGGTCATCGCTGTTGACTCCTCTGGATGGCTAAATTGGGGAGTCGAATATCATGTCCATAGAATTCATCGAATTCATTGTATAATGTTGCTTGAAAAAAATTGAAGAAGTTTGAACCCTTGCCATATTGCGGCGATGAAACACGAGATTTCGGGCGACTCTGAAAAAATGGACGAACGATTTCCGCCGTTCAGTTGTCGTCTGGCTACCTAGGGGGTGCATCCCAATTGTACCGTGAGTGCGCCATAACCCCGCAAATAAACCATATGTGTGTGGAAATGCTACACATGCAACTTGCTAACTTGGTTATAGTATGTTTATGACCCATTTAGTCCGTGGGAGGTACATCCAAGTCGAACCAACAAACCATGTGGTACAAGTTTTACGATTTACCCTCTGGTTATTTAACATAGCCATGGAAAATGGCCCATTTATAGATGGTTTACCTGGGTTTACCTATGAAAAATGGTGATTTTCCATGGCTATGTTAGTCATAACCAGATGGTATTCCACCCGGTATGGATTGTGATCCATATGAAGCCGCCTTGTCACGACGTGGTTTTTTTGGACTACGGTCATCCATCAATGGGAATCCTGCGATGTATAAGCCCCTGTTCATGGTGAGGTAGGCTCTCTCATCTCTTGATCATGACACATATGGATACGTGGACTGGAGTGCCTTTTAGTGCAAAGTGGTGTTATGCAGTTTGATCAATGGCCATGCAACAGGATCCGATTGATTGGAGTTACCGATTCCATATATAAGGCCTATGTAAGGCCTAATTTCAGGGAATATCCCCACAAAATATGGCCTTATATGGTACAGTAGCTCCATTTTAGGATCCTGGAATTCCCATTGATTTGAGTTTCATGTCGGTTTCATGAGACTCACCAGGTGAAACTCCACCCGGCTATCTACCAGGTGCCTTCAAACCTACATTGTTGATTTGTTTCCCTGAAATAAATGGGTATGGATCCAAAATTCAGACCTGATGGACCAAATATTAAGAAAACTATCTCTAGTATTAACCATCTGATTATTGGGCTACCCAATGACTTGACCCATGCCCAAATCTCAAATTCACAGCTTACAGAAAGGTTCCGTGGTTCTGCCAAGTAACGTTTCTTACCCTTTCGCTTCTCTTTTCCTTTCCGCTTTTCCTAGCCGAAGCGCTGAGATGACGGAATCTGCTGGTGTTGCTTCGTGATTGTAGTTTGGGGTTGATATACATGTGTAGTAGGATGTTGTAAAGATTTTGAAAAAAATATTAAACCCTACAGGATCAGTGGTTTAATAGTTCTCTTCCCAATAATAACTCCATGATGTTATTTGCACATTTCTTCCGGGCATAAATCGGTTCAAACCACCCACACGCACACTCTGACCTGCATTGGGTATGTCTAAAGAGATGATACCTCTAAATCCACTGGTTTATGATAAAGTACAACAATTCATAAACCTCAAATAAGACCTTTTAAAACTTTTGGGGATAGTGACCCTATCTACATACTGTATATATAACCTATATATTCAAATACATGTGTATATATACTAGTCAGTATTCGTGTATATATATATATATATATACTAATTGAATATTCATATATATATATATATCATATATATATATATATATTATCTCTATTTCTATATATATATATACACCATATGTATATACACCATATATATATAATTATATATATATATACTATATCTATCTCTATAAATATATATATATATATACACCATATGTATATACACCATATATATATATAAGCACCATCTATATGTATACAGTATGTATATATATATATTTATTTACATACATACATATACGTACATATATGTACATACCATCTATATGTATATATATACCATCTATACATATATATATATATATATCATGTGTATATACATGTACCATCCTTTACTAAGCATAATTCCAGTCAGGTCGCAGTGAGGTCGTTATAACTCACCCAGATACATATATACATAGACACAATCTATGTGTATATATATATTATACACACACACAATCCTTTACAGTGACGTCGCAATGACGTCATCCCATGCCACTCCTTCCGCTTCCGTTCGGGCTCGCTCCGGCTGCGGCTACGATCCCGAAGGGGCGACCTATGCGAAGCCGCAAGCGAAACCACCTTTTTTGGGATGCATTTTTTGGTCATTTTCCATGGCGATGTTCAAGTACCTAAGTACCAGAGGGTTAACCCTTTTTTCCCCACCTGCCAGGTGAGGGTTGTTAGATTTTATCAGAGCGCATGCCCGCCGCTTCCTCCTCCTCCTCCGCCTCCTCCTTCTCCTCCTCCTCCTCGACTAGCTGTCCTCCTCGCCCTCCTCCTCGCCTCCGCCTCTTCCACCTCCACTTCCGCCTTGCCAACCTTGCCAACTCGTTGCCAAGCTCTTCGCCAACTGCCCAGCTCAGTGCGCACTGCTGGACGTCAACCTGCGAGCTGCCCAGCTCAGTGTGCACCGCTGGACCTCAACCGGGGACCTGCCCAGCTCAG
>Ga0126342_10001001_pt1 | contig 36778 bp, 37 predicted proteins | sample Cyp1metagenome_FD_92528 | JGI IMG/M metagenome (GOLD analysis project Ga0126342, IMG submission 92528) | Coral microbial communities from Lord Howe Island, Old Settlement Bay, Australia - Cyphastrea 1 metagenome | ecosystem: Host-associated > Invertebrates > Cnidaria > Coral ... | reverse complement strand
TATATTATATTATATTATATTATATTATATTATGTGTAATATGCATTGTAAAACTCCAAGCGCAATGATTGATGTGATGTCCATCGATGTCCATCCATGTCCATTGCATCTCATTGCATCTCTGTGCAGCCTGGTATGTGTCACAGATTTCGGCCTCAGGCCGATCCAAGCGTCTTGGCGATTGCCCACCTCCACAGCGTTGCGAAAAACACATCCAAGTGGTTAAAATATGTGAAAATCCATGTGGTTCCTTGATTTTCCCATAGTTTTTCCATGTTCATTCTGATATTGTTCGAACAAATCTTGCAGTTTCAACCATCTTCAGCTGCACAGCACGAGAGCGTTGCCTTTCATCTTTTCTACCCGCTCCAAGACACTGCGATCTCGCTGCCGTCGCTGCTGGCGGGTCGCTGCTCCGTTGGAGCTGTGGAGAAACGTGGCCGCCCCGTGTCGCCCTTACGGAGCTCCAAGCGGCGTTGCAGCCAACGTTCCACCTCAGATCTGCTGATCTGCTCACTTCCTATCTGTATAACATTGTATATAACTACCATGTTAAATACTAAATATGTATAAGTATGTGACACTCCCCAGACCCACGGTTTTATGGGAAATGCAACTTATCCATTTGTGACCACTGTAATAATTCCAATGGCTGTGCCATATATTCATACAAAAATATAATTTCACTTGACGCATCAAATACAGCTGCACCTGAGTCTCATCTACATAATTTCCAGTCGAGAGGGCCCTGAACATTTAAAAACAAACAACCGAAAACACAAAAAACATGAAAAACTGAAAAACATGGAAACACAAAACCAACACCCAAACCACAACCACAACAACAATAATGACAATTACTACAATTCCGAATTCCCTCGGCTGGACCCCTTTTCCCCCCAAGACCTCTGGATGACCTCTGGATTATTCTGGTATTTTTGTTGTGGTAGATTATTTTCTCAGACTCTCAGACTCTCAAATCTAAACCTCAAAACTCATCAAAAGTAGTAAAAGTACTGCAAATATCTGCAAATACCAGAAAGTATATGAAAAGGGTGGGTCTTGGGGGTGTAGGAAATGAATGGAAATGAGATCTCATGTGAAAAGACCATGACATACCATGACTGTGATCGGCTCATTCTGATCATTCTGGGTCTCCTCACCTGTTCTGGTCCATCAGCAAAGCTCGGCAGTTGCAAAGGCGCCAGCAAGGGATGAGCACGAATACCCCGATGCTTCATTCGCTCACGGGGTCCCTGCAACAACGACCATGTGAACTGCCCAGCCTGTCGTGCTTGGAGGATGGGATCAGCTGCTCCTTCCATTCCTCGAAAAGGAGGGAAATTATCTGTCACGCATTGATGTAGCTGCGCCCAATCGTAAAAGTGAGAGGAAAACTCGGGTTGTTGCGAAATGGGAGGACCGGTGTTCTGCATGCCTCCGGTGAAGACCAACCATGTCACAACTCCGAACGAATAGAGATCTGCGCTTTCGTCATGTGCATATCTTTGTAGCACTTCAGGTGCGCAATACCCCACAGTGCCAGGTGGATGTCCAAAGGAAAATGCTCCCGTGGTGGACGCTCCAAAGCGTCCGGAACCGAAGTCTGCCAATTTGGCACAAAGAGTCGAGTCAATGACAACGTTGTCAGGTTTCAAATCCTCAACTCGAGTGCTCTTGGACCATCACATAAAGGCCATCAACCTGGTGTTACATTGTATATATATGTATATATATAGATAGATAGATATCATATTATAATTAATATATTAATATATATTAATATATTATCATATATTACCAATTCCCAACAACAAAACAAGGAATCCTTAGGGTTCCAGGTATTTCTCTACCAGCGAGTCACTGGGAATCAAGCGAAATATCTCGACATCAATCCACCAATTGAGCAAACCATGAAAGTTGGATATAAAATGATATTAAAACATATTGCATGTCTACCAAACTCTTTGAAACTCTTTTGGCTAAGCTTTGGCTAAGTCTCTCTAAAAAGGACATTCAATCGATGATGCATATGCTCCAGTCCCAGGAAGATCTGCCCAAGCCAATCCAGTGTCTGCGGAGGTGGCTGATAGCCGAAGTAGCCATGTTGGCCGATCATGGCACGCTCTTTGGCGTACAACACTTGTTGGAAGAGGTTGCTTGGACAGAATTCCATGACCAAAGTATACAATCCTCACGGGAGCAACGCCCATGCAAACATTATTCAAGATTCACTCCATGAATGAAAATGGATAAACCTAATGTAATTAACCACATTATGTTCTGCAAACAGGATAAACATGCGCTAATCTGTTTGGGCAAATCCAACCTGAAGTTTCATCAAAAAATATACTGAAGAGTCTAACAATGCAAGGGTGAGGAGTTTGACGCACACAGGTGCCAACTTCGCATTCTCGAGCCACCTCAGGTGGTGCACGTCCCACTGTGTTTCCCTTGGTTCTAAAGATCTTCACCGCATAGTATGGAGATGACTCAGATGACTGGAGACGATGGCGAGCGCGATAGACACGACCTCCTGCACCTTCTCCAATCAATGCATCAGTAAAGGACTGACAGCGTTGAGCTCGGTCGTTGATGTATTCCAAATCCTCCAAGCGAAATGCCAAGTCTTCCTCGGCATTGGTAATTGGACCTTCAGCAACTTCTGTGAGACAAAGTCGACCCAGTGCTCCACCAAAGCTGGCAGCGACGTAAGAGCTGAGTCCAAGTGCTTCCAACTGCACACGTTTCCGTGAGATGCGCAATGGTATCGCATGCCAGTCACCCACCATGAAAGACAGCCTACCTCAATCCACAACGTGTTGCCCGCAACTTTGTTCAACATGTTTGTTCAACATTGTTCAACATGTTTGTTGTACTGCATATTCTTCCGCACGACCAATATAAAGCAACAATCTACCATCAATCATCATCAATCTATATCAAACTAAATCGTAAAATCGTTCCAGGAAAAGAAGTGATGGCAATTGACGGCATCATTTTGGCCAAGTGACGGCTGTAGAGCCTGGGACAACTTTGAGAAGAATTGGTGGAAGGAATTCCCGCCTCTTCTGTCCGCGGTGCACTGAGAATCGCCTTCAACCTTTCACTGCGTGCCAAATGCATAGGCGTTCTTCCTCTCTTGTCCTGCATATGTCAGCTGGGCACTGCAAAATACTGCAAATACTTGATCGATTTGGATCGATTTGGATGAATTCCCCAAATAAATACATTGGCTCCAAATGCACTAATTATTCTTTCCACTCACATAAAGTGCTTTTAGATGCCTTGAACATGTTGTATCAAAACAAGGCAGTTTTCCAATTCTGGACGGTGTCTCAAGTCAATAGGTCTCAATTGTACAAGTAAGCGCTGAATCATGCTGAATCCCATCGTACCGTCCTGGGCTGAAATCCAAGCTGGGCACTTCAGCACCAGAACTTCAGCAGCTTGGACTTGGTTGGCAGCGATTGCAATGTGCAGCGGGGTCTGTCCCGTCGCATCCACAAAGTGTTGATTTTCTTTCAATGCACCATTGTCGATAAGCACTCCTATCACCTAAGCGAAGGCTGGAGTGGCTGGAGATTCAGACAACAAAATCCAAGGTCCAAGATGGTCCAAGTTTGCTTGGGTAGAAATGGTAGAATTGAACTACACGTAGCTTATTTAGCTTATGACATCTATGGACTTTAAAAGTCTTTAAACTGTTGATGTTCCTGAATAAAAATAATAAAACAAGCTGCCCGCAAGATCCCGCAAGAATTCTGCGGTCCTTTAAGGTCCCTGCGGCTCCGCCGGGGCACCTGTTCCTTGTTGTGCCTCGCAGCCATGTGCAACGCAGTCCAATCTCGCCATGTAGCTTTGCTCCAGTTCCGCCATGTTTTCTGACCCTTCTGTACGATGGCAATGAAGGCCCCTTGCTTCACTAGGAAATCGCAAACCTCCGCTGTGTTTCAACATGCTTCAAATATGCTTCAAATATGCTTCAAATATGCTTCAAATATGCTTCAAATCAATCAAACGTATCAAACAATCAACTCAGAAAACATCTGATTTTTGATTGCAACATATTGCAAAGCGGATGATTGTGGAATGGTTGTGCTTCATGCCCGCCATACCCGAACAACAAGAACAACACACATTGGCCGATGTCGATTAGCCATTAGCCCCATGTCATTTCAGGGCAGGACCTCCCACCATTGTTGGCCATACCGTATGGATCCTATATGATCCTGTTGGCCCTATTTCAGTTCCCGTTCCCGACTTCCGGACCTCAGCATGGCCCTGTCTGGCGGCCAACATCAGCAGAGTGTTGCCATCCACGTCGGGTTTGTTCAAATCGATCTCTGCTGAGGCGCTACACGTCATCTCTCTGACCTCAGCCACCAGCTGTTCCATGGCTTGCTTCACTCGAAGCAAATCTCCACGCTCGCTGGCTGTGAAGATGTCAATCTGATCGATCTGGCGGATGACCTGAAACTGCATGAAGAGCCAGAGACTAAAATAGATCATGAGACACACCAGCATACTCACCAAGATGATACGGTGATTCGTAATCTGCATCTTAAGGGCATCCCACGCATCAGCATCTGCCACTGCCCAACAGACCAGCAATGGCATGGCAACCACTTCCAGTAGAAATCTTAGCTCCAACCACCTTGAAATTCGTCGGGCAGCCTTGCGCTTGTATGGTGAATCCACAAAAAAGAACACATTCACCTCATCACCGGCTCACGGCTCAACACAGGTCAACACGGGTGGCCAGAAGATTACACTGGGTACAAGCCCTGGTCAACAGTCTGGGAAAAAAACCTCTGAAATATGTGATATCACCATATATCACCCAGCTTTTTGTTAATGCTTGAAAGTTCCGACTTGCAAAGGGATAAAGTTGGATAAAGTTGGATAAAGTTAGGGTTTGGTTTCTTCATCGATTGGATTCGATTGGCAGTTGCGTTATGGCACAAATTCTGTCAGAGTCACCCAGGTGCAAGGCACACTGCAGAGGAGTCGCACCAGAAAACGTTTCTCATCGCCTCCGTACCAAAAGAGCAGCGAGAAGGACAAAATGAAATTTGATGCAGACGGACACCACCAGAACCAGCAAAGTCGTCTTGTAGTGATTACCTCAGCTGATGTAACATCTGTTGTGTACCTCATTTTCAGGCTACAATCGGCTACGACGAGGCGACACTCCAAACAGCATCTGTGTCGTCCATGCCAACGTTCGTCGAGTCAAAAGGGGCAACCAATATATATCTAGCAAAGGTGTGAATCTCTACCTGCCACAGATATATCTAGCCTTTCTGGAGCACTACATAAATCTACAATAATAAATAAACGGTTTCTGCAATTTCATCCAAAGCACGAACATCACATGCATGACAGTTCTGCTCAGCACTTCACTGACCCTGAAAAGGAGGTGTATGATTTCGTATCCGACGGACTCCTGCATTTTCTTAGCAAGCTTGCCAGAGCAGCAGAAGTCCAGCTCCACAATTCCGAAGCCCGTTGAAAGAAAAAGGACGAAACCCAAAATTCGCAACAAAAACTTCTCAGCCGACAAAAAAGTCGTAAATGGATCGCCTCAGGGGATCAACGTAACAACCATCGGCCACCACGACTTAAAAAGGTTAGTTTGAAAACAATAAAAAAAAACAAGAAGAATCTAAAAGAACAGAAAAACATGTGATGAACAATATCAAACAATTGAGATCAATTGTGTTCTATTGATGTATATATATACAGTAATATACGTGTATATATTATATACACATTATATATAATGAACGCAGTTTGCATTGTTTTTTGCCAGCGATGTTCCTTATACTTAAGGGTGTCTCTAGGCCTGGAGAATCCAGACTGCACCAAGCACAGGTGATCACAGTGATGGCTGGTAAACCTTCACAAAGAGCACAAACTGCCTGTGACGGCGTGTCACGGCGTGTCACGGCGACTCCCAGCAGACATCCCGGTCCAACAAAGGGGAGTCATGCGCTGATTGAAAGCAAACATTCAGCACTACAATCACAACTATCTATTTATGTATATATATATATGTATAGTGTATATATATATATTAATTATTATTGAATGTATATACACATATTGGTTTGTGTTTTAATCCTTTTATTATTCCGTTCACATATATATATATACGATTGTTTGTTCATCTGTTGATTTACATATTGATTGCGTTTATTTACTGTATATCACATATATATATATATATATATTATATTATTTATCTATTGTGTATCTTCAATCACATACATTACATTACATTACGTTACATTACATAACATTACACAACATTACATTACATGACATTACATTGCATAACATTACATTACATACATACATTACATCATATCATATCATATCACATCACATCACATGACATTACATTTACATTTACATTTACATGTATACATTTACATTTACATGTACATTTACATTTACATTACATACATTGCACAATTACATACATACATTACATTACGTTACGTTACATTACAGTACATAACATAACATCACATCACATAACATAACATATATATACATATAATTAATGTATTTGTAACCATGCATAGTGGTGAAACATAGTGATTTTTCATTATTCAATTCCACGATATTCAATCTATGTCTTGAAGCGCATGCAATTCTTGCTTCAGAGGATTCGAGTAAGGTTCAAAATCTTAAAACACTTGCTATAATCATGGAAATCAATGGAAATCAGGTAACACCTGTAACAGTTGTAACACCTTGCCTTGCAATGAAAACGATTCCAGTCATTCCCAGCTTCGCTTCTGTTGCTGTCCCTTCTTCTCAGCCCCTCTCCGGTGTCTGCCGGGGCAGGAGCTGGAGGAGCTTCAAAAAACTCAGATTCGTCGTAGGTGGACTGCTCCAAATAATCATCCCAGGCCAACAAAACAATGACTCCTTGAAATAGACCCAGTGGCATCCACAGAAGAGCCTTCCAATACCATGTCTGCGTTTTCAACGGAAGGAAGGAGCAATCCAAATGTGTTAGTTCTGCTCTCCACGCAACATGGCCACAAACCATACCAGAGAGTAGCAATGGCACAGTCATAGCACACATCATCGAATAGTTAGCAAAGATCAGGAAGTTCAGAATGGCCAAGATCTCTGAGAGTAACGTGCAGCTATGTAAAATCACGAAAAACAGCAAGACACGTCGGCCACAACATCTTTGTTGCTCTGGGTGCGACAGGGCCGGAGAAGCAGGTTCGCGCAACTCGCGCGTCAGCTCAATGTGCCCATCTCCCATGACTTGGAATGACGTACAGCTGATAGAGACAGCCAGCTGATAGCTGATGCTCTCTGACGTGGAATTAAAACCGTGGAGAGATTGATGATGCCTTGGATTCCGTGGATTCCGACCCATCATTTTTCCCCATGTCTCATGTCCATAGACGTTCATAGTCTCTCATGTCTTGAATTTCTCTCCAATATGTTGCTGCAGAGTTCAAGGTCGTTCAGCTTGGAACTGCAAATGGCACTCCAAAACGGCCAATCAGTGTGACCAAAGCTGAGAAAAGGCAACTCTTGTACAGCTTGGTTTGTTTTTCTGGATCCAACAAGTACATGCAAAAACACCAAAAACCATCACAAACCCTGTACAGCCGCACTGATCAGTCACTCCGCCCCAGCCGCCCCAGGGCACATTTGAACTCGGTCTCATCCAGGAAACCTGGGAAGGACGCTCTGTCCACATAAGCCTCGAGTCGATTCGTAACTGTCAACGAGAGACTCGTGTTGCTGCATGTGACCACCAGGTGGATCAAACAGGAAACATTATAAGGTACTATGACTATCTATGACTCTATGACACATCTATACAATGTGTATACATCTATAAATTAGTCAATACAAGGGTTCGTCAGAAGTCAGAGACAGAGAGAGAGAGAGAGAGAGACCTACATGAGATTGAAGCATGTTCGAGCCAGAATGAAAGCTGGAACGCCATGAAAGCTAGAGTATTCATCAGCGTGGAGAAACGTGCGGCTTCCAAACCCTGAGCTCATGACCATTAAAGGCGTTTCCGGCCGAGCAATTCCTAGTGGATGACACAGAACCATGAGGTGCGAGAAACATAAAGATTTGTTAGTCCAGCCATTTCGATGATTCATTTCTGCTTGCTGCTCTAGTTTCATGTGTCATCATGTTCCATGATGTTTCGATTTGCTTCCCTGCAACGTTTTAAAACGTTTCTGCCAAAGATCGGAATTGCAACGACTTTTGAGTCAAGACGCCAGTTGGTGCCAGGGCATTACCATCTTGGAGGTCACCTCGCCTCGGTCTCGCAGCAAAATTCAATAGAATTTCGGTAAGATCAGCAGTGCTTTGGCAGAATTTCTAATACATTTGCCTTTCTGTGCAAATTGCCGTCTGAATCAAATGGGTCAAATTGGGTCAATTCCTGTCTTATGATTCTTATGGAGATATTGATGGATATTGCATACGTCACCACCTCTGCTTTGACCATCCAACTGCCATCGATGTCCACTGTCTCAGCTCCGAGGAGGATGCCCGGCTTGCTGCGCAATGACCTACGCCGACTTTAGACTTTGGCGACATGCGACAACGGTCCGACAACATCCGATACATGGAATTTAGACACGGAAAAAAATCAAGCGGTGGTGTTTGTCTTTGCAAGTCTGTGAAGATCACATCAATGATTCAACCGGACCTGTCCACCGCAATGAAACACAATAAAATTGCACTTATGCCGGGGGGACAGATGACAAAAGAAACAATAGTTAGAATATGTTGGCATTCAATAACGTTATAAGTAAAGATGTGGAAATCGAACAAAGGTGACAACCTTTGCCAGAAACTTAGAATTGATTGTTTGCTGTTCAATGGCTCACCCCTTTTAACATTTTAAGTGCTCATCTTTCCCTACAAAGCTGCAGTCTCTCCTATCTTAATTATGCACTACAGTTCTTCTTGAAAGGATGGTGATCAGCATGGCCTCTTCATTCACTTGTGTGTGGAAACGGGCTAGGGCACTTAGAAGCCAAGTTGGACTGTTTGGTGACCAAAGTTTGGTGGGGTTCAGTAACAATCTTCTGAGGTGTTACTAGTAGGGCCTGTCAGAATCTGTCAGATCCGTTTTCATCTGTTCGGGTGAAACACAAATGCCATCGCCTGCTCGGCTACTGCGCTTCCTACGTCGAAGGCCAACCTGGTGCTGTCCGATGCTGGTCTTCAAGTCTTCACTCTGAAAAACGATACAAACGATACAAACGTCATCTCAAATAGTCGTTCAGTAGTGTTCAGTCATCTCAAATCATCGTATCCCAGGTGATCTCAGATGATCTTCACCGTCTTGCCACATTGCACATAGCACCCAAGGCACCTCTCATCATCGAACAAACCACCACGTTGGACCATGTCTTCTGATCCCTTAGATTCGGATCGCGCAGAACGGTGTATGCTACCACGAAACCAACACCAATGGCATCTGGATCTATTGGAGAGCGTTCAAGAGGGTCAAAGAAGGTTGTGAAGAATTGCGAAATGTATCAAAATGCAGCAAGTTCCCGTCGTTGTGGAATGCTTTGACAAGTCAAAAATATTCACAAGTCATCTCTGGCAGCTGATGTTTTGAATTGTTTCTATATATATATCTTTATATATTATAATATATATATATATATATAATTATATATATATATGTTTCTCATGTTTCATTCCAAGCAGCTTGAAGGAAGTCGGGCCATCCAGGAGGTTGATGCGTGCCATCAGCATCGCCTCCCCCGGCAGGTCCCGTTGGAGTCGACATGGAGTCCACCTCTTTCACTTGCACTCTGAGCAATCCCACTACGCAAGAGTCCGAAAGACTCCGAAAGTCATTATATGATATTATTGTATAATTTAACTATCAGAATTACATTGTAGTATAATTATATTATATTATGTTGTATTATATTATATTGTATCATTGTATACATTTGATTAACTTCTATTAGTTAATATCAATTATACATGTCACCCACGAGATGCTGTATGCACCTTGAATCCAATTCCAGTAAGTCAATTGTTTGAAAAGTACTTTCGAAGTTGTTCCTCCTTGAGGCAGCAAACTCATTGTCCTCAGATGTCCTCAGAGCTCCTCAGATTTTGTTCCTGTAAGATCCCCTAAGTTCGTTGAATGACTTATGCAGCTGATTCTCCACCCTTCCACCAGCCCACTGAGAGCGTTTCCACCTGCAGCTTCGCCATCCATTGCCTCCAATAATCCTCCAATGTTCAGATGTTGGAATGTCTTGGACACAACTCAAACAATGCAAAAGTCCACTGTCATTGTCTGGTCGGCTGATCTGACTGTGCTCCATGGAAACCGGACTGTATATTCTGATGGGGACGAATTTCAATCGGTTGATGTATACAACGGGCCTCAATAGATCTCAATAGCATGTTGTTTCATGGGTGGATTCCGATGATTACATAACGGACATAACGCGTTGCGTGACCTCCATAAGGATTGGCATGAATTGGCCCATTCAGCAATTAATCTTGGCACGTGTGCATATCATTGGTCTGGCAGGGCATGGAGATACTTTGAAATCTTTTGACATCTTTTGGCGCGTGGTGGCAGCCTTCAGCTGACAATGTTCCTGCCACTGTTCGTGCTGACTCTTCCTGTCAGGACCTCACCCTCCACGCACTTCCATGAGGGTGATCTGTTCTCAACTTTAAATTAGTCGCACAGGGCCGGCAAACCATCGGAATTACTTGCATCAATAAGGTGTCAAAGACCTCGTTACACCCTGCCTGTGTGCTTGAGGGGAGCTTTATCAAAAAAAAAACAAGCAGAAAACTTCTCTGGAAATATGACTAATGCGCCTCCAACACACCTCAATGGCTTGGCCACTACCGGTGAAACTCTACTGTGCTTTGTCACAGATCTGCAGCCAAAACATCAAAGGTCATGCCAAGATGTGCAAAGCTTCTCTATTCAAAGGATGATTGGTATCAAGTAGCATCATTTTTCTAGACCAACTAGGCCATGAACCCGAACACAAGGATGCCAAATATGGAATAGTGCGAGCCAGTGCGAGCCACTTCTTTTTCCTCTGCAGGTTTCAAACGCCAGTGAACAACCCTATGCGAGGGAAGTCACCTGTTCCCCTGAGGACAGTCCAGCTTTGAAGATGACTTCAATTGATGGCTTCACTCGGCAATTGCTATACATCCTTTGGGAACGTAAAGGTGAAGCGGGATAAAACAAATATGATGCTTTAAATCAGAGGCATCATTGTTTTGTCAAATGTCATGCAAGCATTTTGACGTGTTTAGTGTTGCACTGTAACGTAATGAGTGAATGCCTTCTCCAACGCTGTGCAAACCCTCCTGGACAACCACAGACCCAGGAGCCTAAAACATGACCCCGCTGAGCCAACTTATTGAATTTTGCTCCAGAAAACCAAAGATTTCAAGCCAGAGCATCTTCGTCGACCTCAAGCTGCACAGCAAACAGTTTTCAGGAACCTCTGAGTACCTGAACCAAATCTCTCTTGAGAACCTCTGAGTCTTAGCCATACTTTTCAATTTCAATCCATTAGAATCCTTTTCCAATCTTTTCCGCACTCCATCTGGACTTGCCAATGCGGCTTCATGCGGCTTCATGCGGCTTCATGCGGCTTCGGGCTTCCATGGGCTTCCGGGCTAAATCGAAAGGCCTCAACAACCGAGGGCCCCGAGGTGCCAGCAAAGTGGGCTCGCTGTCGAGGTCCAACTGTCTCCAGTGCTCCTACCAGCTCTGACACAATTTGACACAACAGGAACAACGATGGAACAAAACGGAACAGTATGGAACAGTACGGAACAATTGTTAATTTGTCTTGACACAAGATGTTTCAAAACGTCTCGGTTGTCAACCAGTCACCAGTCCACATCTTTTCACACCCTGAAACGACTGCAGGATACATATACGGTGCCGTGTGGTGGATACGGTGCCGTGTGTTGCAGGATTCTTGCCTTGGTTGTCTTGCCATTGAAGACCAGCCAAAGATGGTAGATCCAAAGCAGAACCTGAAACACTCTGAGACTCTGAGCTGCGAAGCGGATTGCCCCAACCTCCCAACCTCCCAACCTCCCAACCTCCCAACCTACGCCACTGCCTGTGTGGGGAACGTGGTGCTTATGATTCAGGCACACAACATGGATGGAAAAAACCAAACCTTAGACTAGAGTTGCTGTAAACCCAACCTTGGTTTCCTTGCTTGTAAAATATTTTAAAGTTAGCATTAGAATCTCCGAAGCAACTTGGAGGTCCTCCTTTCAAGTCTTGAGACTGGCAATTTTGAAGCTCCCCTGGAGCATAACCTTCTGCGACAGTTCTCACCTTTGTCAGGAAACCGGCCAAGCGAGCCAACTATGGGGTACATCTCCGCAGATCGAAAAAAAAGGGTTTCAAGATGTTTCAAGATGTTTCTCTCCGCTCCCCTCGCATTTTGTCCAGCGGATAGTGAATGGATATGAATGGTTCTGGTTTTCTGCTGGGATGTGGGTGAGAATTATGTTCAAGGGTTGTCAGCTCTGGGCCGCCAGAGTGGCTTGTGATTCCGTGCCTTCGGTCTCTTGCGTTTGGGCTAACCTGCTAACCCACGCCTTGAACGCATAACACCCTATAACTAGCAATCAATATGTTATAATTACAAAGAAGATTCATGCAACATCATGCAACCAACTTCAACGTGCCATGTTGTGCTTGCCATTCTTCCATTCCTTGGCTCCCAGTTTCATTCGAATCATGGCTGCTCCCACTCTCAGTGTTCTGGGCGCCGATGCCAACATCAGGGCCGCAACTGCCACTGCAACGCAGCCGAGCAGCACCTCAAACCAAGAATGTCTCGGGCAAGAAACCAGCGTACGACATGGGTCACCACATGAGGTCTGCAAGCACATAAATCACACATAAGTCACATAATGTCACATATAAGTCACATAACCATAAGATTCATGAGATGCCATATGATGCCAGGAGATGGACATGAGACACGTGGACTGCATGGCGCCACATGGTTCTAAAGGGATCAGGGCCTGGGCTTCTGGCCACCACACGATACCAGCCAAATGAGCCGTGAGCCTCTTTGTTCTCACCGTTCTCACCTCAAATTCAATTTGACAAATGGATACAGATTCGAGTTGAACATGACAGATTGTAAATGAAGTTTGCAGCAAGGCCCACAAGGTTTCAATGTGTTACAATGAGCTATCAATGCTATCGACTATCAAGGGCTCTATGGGAGGGAGTGGAAGATTGAATAAGATTGATAATTAATCAGGAAGAGGCAAATGCGGTAAATGTGGAAAACTCGGGGCTGTGGTGCCCGGCCCTCGCCGGAGAAGGTCCACAGGATTGCTGGCAAAACAATAATTGCCAGGAAAATGGCCACGGTCGTGAAACCGATGAAAAAGTGATAGTTCCTGAGCAAATCGCTTTGCCAAGGGTGTTTTCGATTGTTTTTGTAATTCCCAGCTGCAGTTCCATCGTTCAAGCAAAAAAAAAAAGCGCCAGTGCCGTCGAGGCTCCGTTGGCCCACGCAATTGTTCACGAAAGGGCAATGATGATCGTACCGCAGCACCTCAGCATTCCTATGCATTCCTCCAAAATAGCTCTGCAAACGTGAAAAGGAAATAAAAGGAATTCTATTTTGCAGGGTGACTCTTTTGCAACCTAAAGTACACGACTTAGGTTGACAAAGCACTTTGAGCCACTTTCATTCGCTTTCATCTTTGTCTCATTTTGTCTCCAAAATCAAGGCACGCAATGGTCACAGTCTTTGCAATGCGATGCGCGTGGAGGTCGAATGATCTGACAGGTGTGACACCTAGGCGACACCATCCGCAGGTTAGGCCTTTTATGATCTTCTATGGAGATGCGCTGCCAGCCGTGCCAGCAGGCTTCCATTTCTGTGTTTCAACACACTTCAACCGGTTCCTAAACTCATTGAATGATTCATGTACCGCCTGATCCCTGATTCACAAGCCCTGAACCAACGGTATCCTTCTGCGCGAAGTGCCTCTGGCACCTGAAGCATGTTTGCGAACTGTTTGTGTACTGTGTGTTCTGGGCGAGTAGCGGAAGACTGTGGTGTTTCAATGCTGCTAAAAATTTGACTGAGGAATATTGAGGATTGAATGCTGTGCAAACACTCTTTCGCTTCAGTCCTGCGATGTCCTAACAGATGAGGTCCCGGAAGGCCCTGACCATGTTTGCAGCATCCATGTAAGGGTCTCCGCAAGGTTCCTCTCCTGGTGAAACTTCCAACAGCAAGTTTGCCGCTGCACGGCCACATGCTACATGCGCCACCATTTCAAAGGGGCATCCATTTTTGACCCTGAAGCCTGTTCTCCTTCAAAACATGCCAACGTTGAGATGTTTGAGATGTTTGAGATGTTTGAGTTCTTAAGAGGTCTGCCAGAAATCCCAACGTGTCCCTTCTGTTTTGCACATGGAAAAAAAAAAACGACACCCACATGACACACCCGTCCAGTTGGCCCAAGGAGATCGTAGCCCAGAAGCTCGGCTAGTTGAGCCCGGTTGCCTGCGGGCCATGGGCCGACTGTGTTGCGTTGCGTCACTATGTGTCACACTATATGTGTCACACTGTGTGTTGCTCCAACAGGGTCGCTATGGATCGCGTCCAAGGAACCCAAGGATTCAGGTTTCTGTTCAACTGCCTTCCTGAAAAAAAACATACGTCGCCGCACAGAATAATTTCCAGAGTTACTTGGCAAAAGGGACATCCAAATGAACATAAAATAGGATTCTTTGCGCATTGGTTGTCACGGGTGATAATATGATTGCGCGCCTGTTGCCAACACGAATTTCCTTGGTGGAATGATGCCTGGATCGCTGCAGCACGTAGCCAGTAGGAAAAAGACCTGACATGCACAGTCACAACCAGTCACAACCAGTCACAACCAGTCACATACACAAATTTCGATGCTTCATGATGCCTCCGTGATACTCCATGCTATGCACGCAAATCAGCCAAATAGATCAACTTACCATGATTCGTCAACATTCTTTGCTGGCGATTCAGCTCTTCAATGGCTGGTCGATCAAGCAGTCAAGTCTTTGAAGCTGCCTGTGTACATCTGATACATCTGTGTATAGGCAATGACACAAGTATCCTGCAAAATACATTTAGCGCACTCAAACAAGTAGGACAAGCCCAATTTTTGTGACCTAGATCAGCCTAGTCTGACAGGCATGGCCAGGTTTCATTCTTTGCTCAGCACTCTGAACACGCTGCAGCTGCAGTCTCACTGCAGCTTGGATCTTGGGACAAAGACAGGCTGGGGAGACGGTCGCCACGAATAGCGCAAGCGAGGCGGGCACCAGCAAAGCTGGGGCATTCTGCCTTTGTTGCCATGGTTGCGGATTTTGTGGCCACCTCACAATATTATATCTTATGTACATATATTATATGTATAATATGTATGTTGTAGATGTTCACACATGGTGTTCCCTGCAGGAGTACCTCAGCTGTTCAAAAACATACTATTGACCATTGTCTATTGTTACCGTAAATGTGATAAATTTGCAAAGTTATTATTCAATCATCTTAACAATTGATTCGACATTGTGCCGCTGGGCCTCTGCAAACGTGGCAAGACAAACGCGAAGTACCTCGACTGAAGCAGGCCGAGATAGACAAGCAACAGATAAGTTTGATGCTGCACATTGCCTGCATTTTTCTATGGCCTGAACTTGAAAGAGCATTAGCAGGGAAAGCTACGCAAACAAGACAAGAACAACGACATTTCAAAAGCGTTCAAAAGATATGTTATGCTTCCCAAACATGGAGGCGCAAGGCGCTTGGAACGAGAATGCAAATCCTTGGTGCTGATCAAAACGACTGCAGTGTGCTGTGCTAAGAACATCGGATGATCGAAGCACTCGAAGCACAAAAATTTGATCAGGTCCGACGGTGTCGTCTGATGTCGTCCGACGGTCTGAGTGCCTCCCAGTGGCCAGGTGGCTAAACTCGCACAGCTCAAACCACCCAAGCACGCAATGGGGCACTCGCCCTGCCGTGATGCTATGATATGCTATGATGCTCACGTGCTCAAGTAAAGCAGAGGTTGAGTTGTAGTGAAAAATCTGCGGAGCAAAAAAGACTGGTCAAGCTAAAATTGCCAGCCATTATTTTGTAGGTTCCGGAAAGATCCCGAAAGAAATACGTATCACACCTTATCACTTATTACTATATATACTTATCAGAAGCTGTTGACGGCAAAGAAGAACGTTTTTTTGCATAAAGTAGAATGCTGCAGAGGAGGCGCTCATAACAAGCCTGGAAGCAACTCCCGCAAAAGATTCACGACATGACGACATGTTTGATTCTATTCATATAGATTCTTTGAAAAAGTCAATTGAATGCATGCACTAAGTGCATACATAATTCCTGCGCTGCCTAGAAGCTGCGTGGATACCCCATTACTATGCATCTGTTTGGGGGCTGGATCGACTGCGTTAACAGCACACCTCTCCGCCCGTGATGCAGCGGCCAGCACAGTAGAACTTACTCTTTCCACGCCAGTGCTTGTACCTTCTCTGAAAGCTGCAAATTTCCCAAAGCTCGACACGCTTCGACACACTTCGACACAGCGCACAGTCGTGATCGCGGCGACGGTCTCGAAGACCTGGCATCACCCCGTAAGCACGGTGCCACGTGATAACGTGATAGATAATTATACAATGATATAGCCTGATATAGCGATACAAAATGATACAAATATATACAAATATCATATAATATATAACTAGATTATACTAGATTAATGTAATTGGAAAAGGAACCAATGCTCTCCGCACCTCATCTACCATAAGCACGTGCAAACCGTTCAAAACTGTACAACAGTACGGTTCTCGATGGTCAGTTTGTGTTCTGGTCAGTAGTGCAATCTGTTCTTGACAAGAGCACACAATATGGCTATCCTGTGCGTTAGCCACGTCCCTAATGCTGCAGGCTTTCATCCTTCATTGTTCAAAACGTGCAGCCCCTCTGGCTGTGATTTCATGAGCCTGAAGCTGTGCAAGTCACAAGCTGCTTGAAGCCAGCTGACGGATCACGCAATTCTTCATAGAACGAGTTGCCGATGGATCCGTGTTCCACAAGCTTGTCCCAAAATGTTCCAAAGGAGCTGAGTCCTGTTTGTCAAAGCCAATTTTCCAATGCAAAACCCACAGAACCTCCAGAGCTATGAATAGAAAACTCTGAGTGCAGCAAGGACTTTTTTGATGACGGGCACAGTTGTTCCATCATGGCTCGGCCTTGGCTCAAACGGCGAGTCGATGTCGTCTGATTTGTTTTTCCATGCTTTTCCTACTGCTTCGAGGAGACCTCCATAGCACAAACAACACATGGACCTACCAGGGACTGTCCAAATCAAGGCCTCCGAAAAAAAGTTCTTGCCGCAAACGATACAGACTTTTGCCACTGAAGTCGAGCAGCATCTGCGAAAAGGTCCATTCCTTTCTTGCCATCGGAGGCCTGGCGTCAAAAGCAAAAAAGCAAAGCAACACAGAAAAAAAACAGTTGTGGAATGCTGGAGTCCGGCCTCATTTTGAGCCTCCTTTGCCAGGACATAGGCTAGTGGAGCCTTTCGAACATATAAAGACTTGCAGGCATCTGGTAAAATTCGCCTGAAACGTTTTGAAACTGCAAGCATGGTACGTAGTACACAATTGACTACTAACACTTGCAAAACACTCGCCCTAGGGCATTGTCTTACAACTGCTACAACTGGTAAATCTGCAATGAAACTCCGCAAACCCTCCAAAGCCACAACCTCTCGCAAACCATCTTGTCGGTCTGGGTCCACCTGATATATGGCAACCTAGAGCAAATTTGAGGAGTTTGAGGCTACCCAATAAATTTGGATAGAGAATATCCATGAAAACATATAGCAAGGTCAAGCAAGTTCAGAAAGACATATTCATGAAGTTTGAAAATGCAAAGTGAAAGTTTTGAGACCAACATTATGATATTCTTTGCTGGCCAGAGATTGGAAATGTTGATTTATTTTGTCAGTTTTTTTCAGTTCAATCTTCAGTTTGGTTTCAGTTTTTTTCGGTTTTGTTTTCAATTTGTTTTTTCTTCAGTTCGATCTACAAACCTCAACGGACAAAAAAACAAAAAGAAAACCAAAAAACGAAAAGAAAACTGAACCTTTAAAAAAAAAAACGAAATACATGTTTTTTTAAAGATAAATAACCGATAAAAAAACTAGGTGTTTTTTCAACGTGTCGATTTTTTGATAGATTTACAGAAACTGGCGAAAAGCGGCCTGAAAAGAGGTCCAAAATGATGCCCAAGACAAAAAAAAAAACTGATAAAAAACGATAAAAAACAAAAAACTGATGAAACTGTGAAACTGAAGATTCAAAGGAAACTGAAGTACAGGTTGAAAAGCCAACTGAAAAAAAACTGCAAAAATACTTATTTGAGAGCCTCCCAGTCAGTGGCTCTAAACGCTCTAAGATTCTTAAAAGGCCGACAGAAACTAGAGGAGAAATGCGGCACTTAGTGACATTGAAGTCCAACTTCTTTGCAACTTTCAGTATTCCGAATATTCCGGTTGGCACTCCCATGGCACCCATGGCGGCACATCACAACAGCACACAAACAGTTTTGCATGTAGCGAGATGCAACCCCCTCTAGATATCATCGTAGAATCTGGGAAACAATTTTCATGATTCCATCTTCATGGTTAGATCATCTTCCAATGAAAATTGTCACGTCATGTTACAAAACATTGGCAAATACAAGAAATATAAACGTCTGATTTGGTTCAGTGTTTCACACAATACTGGTTTTGCGCACATCCCTGCTGCATCCCCTTCACATTTGTGATTCGGTGAACGAGAAAAACGAATCTTCTGCGTTGTCCACTTCAAAATTGTTCAAAGGCGGGCACCTCACCAAAGAGGCACACGTTCTCTCCGCGGATCAACATTGTCCCAAGGTAGATATCTGCATAGACTTTTTCCTAGCAAACCAAATCAAACAGCGAACGTATCTACAGTGTGCGTGATCAAAGGTCCCAAAATGAAGTAAGACAAATCCGATGATGTTTTTTTCGCTTGTCAATTGAGGGTGTCTAGATAATTCTAGATATTGTGCCAGGCCTCTCCTTCTGGAAATTATCATGCCCCCTCTGCTCCTCTTCTCTCCTCTTCTCTCCTCTTCTCTCCTCTTCTCTCCCCTTCTCTCCCCTTCTCTCCCCTTCTCTCCCCTTCTCTCCCCTTCTCTCCTCTTCTCTCTTGCCTGCTCTCGAAGTTAAACATTATGAGTCATTATGCAAGGTCACCAAAGGAAATTTGGAAAAGAGCGAAACATTGCATAGAGCGGCTGGATGAAAAGGACGAAGTGAGTGAAACGCAGTTTTTGATAGCTCAGAGAATAAATTACTCAAAGAAACGATGGCTCAGAGAAGAAATGGCCTTCCTCTCGGTCAAAACTTCCGCCCCGGAACGGCCCGGCACCACTGGCATTGGCATCATCGAAGGAAATTTGGAAGTCAAACTTCTGACAATATGGACATGCAGATGAAAAAGCAGTGGGGTGAGTCAGAGAAGATCAGAGAAGAGAAGAGAAGGGAAGAGAAGAGGAGAGAAGAGAAGAGAAGAGAAGAGAGGAGACGAGAAGAGAAGAGAAGAGAAGAGAAGAGAAGAGAAGAAGAAAGAAGATCACAGACGAGAAAGAGTCAGAAGAAAGAAGATCACAGACGAGAAAGAGTCAGAAGAAAGAAGATCACAGACGAGAAAGAGTCAGAAGAAAGAAGATGCAGGCGCGCGAAGAGCTAGAAAAGTCGCGAATCACTGTGTTTTTCCAATGATTCGTGGCCCCGGAGGGTCGAAAAGTAGGCTCGCTCAAGCGGCGGGTGCGGAGCCATCTGGCCAGATGAGAGATGAAAAGTTGCACGCTGTTATGGCGCGAAGCACATTTCGAAGTCAAAATGTACAAAACACCTCATGTTCGGAGCGCTTTTGGAAGTTGAGATGTCGAAAAAGTGCACGCCGTTGTGGCGTGAAGCCCACGTACAAGTCAAAATGCACAAAGCACCTCATGTTCGGAGCACTTTTGGAAGTTGACATGTCTAAAAAGTGTACGCGGTTGTGGCGCGAAGCACATTTCCAAGTCAAATGCACAAAACACCTCATGTTCGGAACATTTTTGGAAGTTGACATGTCGAAAAAGTGCACGCCGTTGTGGCGCGAAGCGCGTTTCCAAGTCAAAATGCTAAGAACACCACATGCTCGGATCACTTTTTACTTTTTAAGGTTCAGATTCGTTTTTGCGTGGCGGGCGCAGGGGATTCTGCACCTTTCCAAAAATGAGCAAAACGTGAGGATTTTGTTGCATTTCCAAAAACGATGGCAGGCATGTGACATTTGAAGAGGATCTGGAAAGATACTTTTTCCGTGCCAGGCGCAGTACAAGAGACATGTTCATCAGAGATGTTAGGAGGTCCGGGCGCTGATTTCCTGAGATGGGTTACATTTTGAAGCATCAGATCTTCAGTTTTGGGCAGATGATTTTGCGTGACAGGTGCAGCACTTCGTATGACCTGGCCTCACTTTTTCGTGGCAGGCGCAGCACTTGAGACAGGTGGAGTGGAAAAGTCGCAAAACGCATTGGCACGAGGCTGTCAGCTCTGCACTCAACTTTCCCTTTTTGAAGGGAGTCTCGCAGAATTTCAGAATTGCTTCGTTTTTGATGTTGTCAACTTGAAAAATTGAGGGAGTCTCGCAGAATAGCTTCTTTTTTGACGTTGTCAAGTTCAAAAATTGAGGAAGTCTCGCAGAATTGCTGCGCTTCTGATGCTGTCACGCTCAAAAGACGAGAAAGTCTCGCAGGATAGCTTCGTTTCCAAACTTGCAGATAGACAAATAGGTAGGTAGGTAGATAGACAAACAGATAGATAGACAACTACAACTGCAACTGCAACTGCAATTACACTGCACTACCACCAAAAAATATACTACCGTACAGTACACTAATTACACTACACCACACAACCACACTAAACTACAGTAATTACACTACACTAATTACACTACACTAATTACACTACACTAATTACACTACAACTTTAACTACAACTACAACTACTACAGCTACGGTTACAACTACTACTACAGTTACAGTTACAACTACAACTGCACTACGCTACGCTACACTACACTAATTACATTACACTATTACACTACACTACACTGGGCTACAACTACAACTACGACCACTGCACTACATTACACAACACTACACTACACTAATTACAGTACACTACACTAATTACGCTACACCACACTAATTACACTACAGCTACAACTACAACTACAACTACATTACACTACACTACACTACACTAATTACGCTACACTACGCTACGCTACGCTACACTAACTACAACTACAGCTAGAACTACAACTACATTACACTACTTTACACTACAGTACACTAGGCTACACTACAGCACACTACACTACACTACACTACATTACGTTACACTACACTCATTGCACCACACCACAACTACAACTGCAACTACACTACACTACAACTACAACTCCACTACACTACAACTACACCACACTACATCCATTAGTTGTGGGTGAGGTGACCACTGCAACCATTGCAACCACTCCAAAAACACAACTCCAACCACCTTTCGGTCCATCAGTGGATTCGCTCTGCCATCCATGCATCACAACAACTCACCTCTCCTATGATGTCCTATCTTTGAAACTTCCACCACCGACTTGTGCGGTACCACTGGGCATATACGTTAATTTTTCGTCTTGCAATGAACCTCTCGGGACCGGGGGTCGCTCAAAGAAAAGCCATGTGGGCAGCACAAAGGATCAGCAATGAAGCGGTTTCAGAGGAACCGGTGCTGCAATTTTCAAGCAACAATTTGGGCACTGCACTGGGGCTCCTCGAAAATGATGTGCCGCTCAACGACGTGCTCCACAAGCAAATTGGCAAACTGATCAAAAGTCCTGCTCAAACGGTTTTCATAAATTACTTTCATGACGACAAATGCAGAGAAACGAGAAATGAAGTTGCCAGGACGGAAACAGAATCAATAGCTCAATAGCAGAGATCATCTGGGACTCAAGCAATGGAATCTTCTTCAGAAAGCTGGGAGGGATGAAATGCGGCACGTATGAAAGCAGCAAGAATGCACCCACCCACTTGCACCCACTTTGTCCTCAGCCAGCCAATAAGTTTTCGGCCATCGCGCAGGATGATTAAAAGTTTCTTGTCGACCTCATAACGAAAATGTAAATTCAAACTCGACAAAGAATCAGAGCCGGATTGAAACTGTGCAGTTTTTTAAAATGCAGGTTGCAAGATGTTGCAAGTTTCGTTTTGAGCAAGGTACATTTTCCTCCAGATTGCTCGCCCAATGAGGCAGCTTTCCAGGTCGGCCCTCGAAGACAGGCTGCTCCATCTCTACGTCATGTCCCGAAAAGCAGCTTGCATCGATTGAAAACAAAAGGCGGTTGGGATTCGGGAAAAAACATGCGGATGGATTTGCATGAGTGAAGTCAAGTCAAGGTTTCTGTCAAAAAACCTGACATTGTGGCTATGCATCATTCGAAGCCTTGGACGTTTCTGAAACATGGTGACTTTTTGGCATTGTCTCTGAGCATGTGCAAATTTCATTTCGTCTGGTTGCTGTTTACATTGTTTGCTTTCGTAACTTCAACAAACTCTCACGTCGTCCTGCTGTGAACCGAAACAGCGCCGGAAAGAAAGCTAATCAGCTAATGGACATGATCCGTCATATGGGTCCTTGCCAAATATCTGTCTGTGTGTGTAAATGTGTAAAAGCGCATATATGCGTGAATGTGTAGATGTAGGACAAGGCTTAAATGGTGTCTGAGAAAATTGCTTTGGACAGCACATGTTCCCTGACCTTAAGGGGTAGTTGCAAAGGGGATAACAATAATCATAACATATTAACATATCATAAATAACCATTATATACAACAGCCAGCGAGCTTCAAACAATTGGATGGCAGGGATATAGCGACTCGATTTTCCGCACAACCAGCGACCGCCGTGCCCATCTGGAAGCTGCGAGAGCCAACTTGCAGCTCATATTTCACATCCTCCGTACGTGCATCCACCGCAATGGATACATCCTCAGCATGGGAATATGAAACTGGGAACGTCAAGCATGTCAAGCAATAAACAATGATTGTACTTGCATCATCTTGCATCATGTTAGTATCACATTATCTGATCTGCAATTCCATTTTTATCTGTAATCCAGCTGCATTGCAATTCGATGATGTTGCTGCGCAATCGTCTCTTTGTTTTCACCGCCTGTTTTCCAGCAGCTGCACCGTATGTAGCCCAGTATCCAAGTGACCATCGTGGCAAACTTGCGGCTCTAAATGCATATAGTACTGGTTCCACGAGGTGAAATCTCGACGTGTGTCAATGACCTGACGGAATTCATGTGATATTTCTCCTACAAGTGATTTTGTAAGCATGTCTACAGCAAAACAATGCAAAACATATACAACAGAGATCAATTATGATCAATTGAGCTTTTCTGGAGCTGGGAAAACCAACAGGTCAATTGGAAGACAATCCGTGGGTGATGCTATCTTGGGAAATGCGCAATGTTCACACTCTTCACTGTTTGTTGGACGATACTGGGACCGGATGGGACTGGTATTCAGCTAAACAGAGCTACCCTCTGAGAGCCCGGGCGTTGCCCTCCGAAAGCTCTGTTCGCATCCACAGCAAAACACCACCCACCTGGCGCTCTGTGGCCGATGCCATCGATGGGTTGGAAAGGGCCATTGCATAAGCACTGCTATGGCACTGCAACACACTGCGGCCTCGGACCCTGGTGGAACGCTGAAGGTCAGGTGCCGTTTCTGCAATAGTTGCGGTTCGAGCCTTTGGTGAGTTGCCATGAGCCATGACAAGCCATGACAAGCCATGACCACTACGTAACAGTCACTAACATAAATTGAATCAAATCAACACAACACATGTAACACATAGGGGATCAAGTTTTCAACAGGTTGTGATCAAGTCACTCAACACAACTTCCCGCATCTGAGGTTCCAACTCGTCTAAGCCTCGGCGGAAATTCGAAGGTCATTGCCACTGGCTGTAGTTTGTGAATGTTTGTGATGTGTTCTTGAGACCACTCCATGCCAGTAGGACCAGCCACTTTAATTTACTTGATATTGTTCTGACATGCTCTGTACTTTCAATGATCCAGTATGCTTCAATGATCCAGTATCCAGGAGGAACAATCACTACCACATCATCATCTAGCATTGCATAAGACAAGTGCGTTGATATTCTCAGAAGCAATGATCGCAAGAGTGAATCGCCACACCTAGACATATCTAGACACTTCATATGCCAGGGAACAAGAAAAGTGATAGTCCTCCCAGAGCTGCTCGGGTGCCAACTCCAAGCTCTTTGGAAAGTTTCGGCTGTCATAAAGCCCGATCTCAAGCTCTTGCCTTCCAAATCTTCCAAGATCTTCCAAGATCTTCCAAGATCTTCCAAGATCTTCCAAGATCTTCCAAGATCTTCCAAGATCTTCCAAGCTGACTTGAACAACTTGTGCCCAGGGGAAACTAATGATGCCGAATGATGCCTGATAAATCGGAAAGGGGGCGGCACAATTTTGCATAGGCAGAGCACAAGAATTGAAAATGATCCCTCGCCTTAGCCAAGAGCTATGCAAAAGCCAATTCCGTATCCGATCGTAACCTCAGGAAATCAGGTCTAAATCATGTCTAAATCATGTCCCCTTTGCACAAGGGTCACTGATGGGTCACTGTCGTCTCCTTGTGGAAGTGCAGTTTCTGACGCACAAAAGCTTGCAGAATGGCACAGCCAAGGAGCGGGACAACCTCAAAGGTCGCCTCAGTTCCACAAGTTCATGAAGCTTCGTTGTTCCACGTTGTCTCATGTTGTATCTTCACATCACCATCTGCTCGAATGTGCAGCATTCTGGACATGTCGCTCTTCAACATGTAAAGTCTTTAACACTGCAACATTCCTCGTGTGATACTTCAACTGACTTTGAAGCAAGCAGCACAGGCACCATAAGGCTGCTTGCCCGCCGTGGCACGGTCTTCACAGGCCCCAAACGCCGTTGCAAATCTGCCAAAACAGCCTCGCGTCTGCAAGGCCGTTGTCCGCTTCTGTCAGCACTGATAGAAGTACCCGTTGCATTTTGCTTTTCAACATCTTTGAACAAGTCAGAAAGTCAGAATAGCAAGTGACTCAAGTGACTCAAGTGACTCAGGTGACTCAGGTGACTCAGGTGACTGAAGCGCGTCCGAAGTAACCGGTGCTCCCTCCTCACTCGCCTGCAGCTGGGCCATGCTGATCTTTGATGCTACAGCTTCGAGCACCGTTCAAACAATGGTGAATGCTTTTGCAGCTTTGCAGACCTGACCAAACAGATTCAAAATGTGGGGATAGTTTGCTCATAGATCCAGTTGACTGTAAGCAGTCTCTCAGGACATCTCAGGACTAAGACACCCAAGCTCCCCTAAGACACGTACAGTATATCCCAACAGTTCAGCAACGACCAGATCTGGCGAGTGCGCAGCCAACCGCTCCGTTGGCAGAGATAGAGAACGCCCCGACAGGACCTGCCGAAGGCCATGCCACATATGTCACATATCTCACCATGCCTTAAGATATCTCAATATATCAATATCTCAATCATATCGCAACACCACATCTATTTCAACTATTTTCAACATCTTCTTAGGTTCCCCTGAAATTGGCAAGTCTGAAAGTGCACTGAAGAGCACGAATGACAGGCTAAAACGTGATGAACCACTCAACTCTCTGTTCCGTTCACCTATCCAAAAAGGCTAAGGTTCAAATATCATAGTTATCCCTGTCCAAATCTTCTAGAAACCTGTCCGCTATCCTTCACACTGAAATCGGACCTAGATCCATCCGGATATCCGTTGTAGGTCCATTGTATCATATTGTATCCCACCTGCACCCACTCCCCATGATGTGCCATTTGCTGCTGGGCCATCTGCGCGTGTGCGGAGGACGCCTCAACTGCCGTCACTTTGTCGGCAGCTTCCAGGGAGAACTCCACCTGGTGCTCGAAAGCAGGACATTAGAGATTGAGATCGAAATCTTAAGAACGACACTTTATGTTCTATCATAATATATTATATAATATTATATAATCATATATTAATTACATATTGATTATGTTAATTCATAGCATTGAACATATTGAACTATACTTATAGGCTGCAGGCTATACAAATTCATCTGATCATTGAAACCTATTCGAAACCTTTAAATACTTCTCTACTGCTTGTACACGCTGCATTCCTCCAACACTTACATGACCCTGGAACTTTGAAGATGCTATGAAGCAAAAATCCATCGGGCTGAGAACAGCACTAGCGGTGCCCATGGGCCACAGCCAATCTCCAAGACGTGCTTTGCGCTTTGTTGGGAGATGGCACGACGAAAGCCCGCCATGCGCAGCTGATCTGTGGTCAGGATATACCTAGGTATCTGCCAGAAATGGCTTGAAATATCTTAACATATCTTTCTATATAGCTGGTTAATTATTCGAGTCACAGTTATCACGTTACAAGAACGACCTTCCAAAATCATGAGAGATATGAGAGGATCCAAGAGGCAGGAAATCTGTTGAATACGATGTCCGCTCATGCACAGATTCGCGTGGTACAGGCTGGAGAATTGGGTATCCTTTCTTGATAGCTTTCCAGAATCCTCAGATCGCCGTTGCGCAAGAAGGAAGATCCCATGAGAATTGCGTTCCCCCATCAACATGGTTAGGAGCTGAGTCTTGCATCCTTGCAAGATCAGAAAATTGTTCCAGCTATCGTCGTATTTTTTAATCCATCAGAAGATCTCTCAACCTTGAAACACATTGGTCCCTCCCAACACTGAGATCGTTCTTCAATTCTATGCTCTTCTCCAACCGAAAACATAGAGAACCTCCCGCGCAACGAGCCCTACGCATGTGCTGTGCAGCTCTGCATGTGCTGTGCTGCGCCGGGGAACTGCGAGCGCTGCTTCTGCCCGAAAGCTTTGCCAAGGCATTGCGCAACGCCATGGCCCAAGCTGCCCAAGCTGCCCAAGCTGCATGCGAACATGAACCAGGCACTGAAGGCACTGAACAAGGCGCTAAAAATGGCACAAACTGCTGTCAGATGGTTGTGGTGAAACCCAAGATATGGATCAAACAAGGATCAAAACTACTCCCCATGTTGCAGAAATTCTAGTTCAGCATTCATGTCCCTCTGACTTCCCATCAGCTTTGAGGCTGAACAATGGCTCGAATATGTGGGAATAATCAATACATCTTTCGATTCGGCAACTAGTTGCTGACCAAATGTTTCTCAAGATCCGCTCCAAAAACTTTTGAAATTGGCCTCCTCGTGGCTGATCTGATTCTAGTACCTCTCTGTAATTACTCTTTGATATTCTGTGATAGTTCTATCATCTTTCATGAAACTTTCATCTATATCCTGCATATTCTAAAGCTGCATTTCTCATGCCATGTTCTGCATCATTCATTCTGCATCCATGCTTTGGGTTTAGCCCTGCGTCGTTCTGTCATTTCTTGCTCACGCCATCGTTCCCGAAGCTGGTGCCAGTTTAGACCTCACCAATGATTCGGTGATAGTTTATGGTGTCTGTTTGGCCTTGGAGGGTACCGACAAACTGGGTCTCCTGCAAGCTTCTTGCAAACGATGAGGGTCTATTGCCCAGCTCAGTTCTTCGAATGATTCCTGCCAATAGGACGACAACCATCTTCCAGCAGTCCAATCAACTCTTTGTTTTCAATCACGGCATATATTTGCCATATATATATCCATATATTATATTTCATATTAAGAAATACCGTAGCATCTATTGTATGTAAATAATATCTACTACCTAGACCTTCCAAAGTTCAATAATCTCTGTACTTTTGGACTTTTGGCCGCAAATGACCACAAGAAAAATCGCAAATGCCGCAAATAGTTCAAATTGGACCAATCGTTCAGAAACACACTTGAACAATATGAAATTGCAAGAATGAAGCTGACTTGACGTATCTTGGCATGCTAGGTGGGAGTTTCTGGATGTTGATAAACAAAGTGGACCTGCTTAACAAAAGGTAAGAAAAACAAATCTACCGGCTGGTGAAGATTGGTAAAGACTATGACAAAACAACTAAGGCGCTCAAAGACTTTGGTGCCACGCTAAAAGCCAGCTTTACTGGATGGGATACACCAGACCGCTATAGACGTTGAAACAAACTGGATTTTTCTGAATTTGTAAAAATAATCAGAAGGCCAATTTTTTTGCGAGAAATGTCCCCAGGAAATTCCAAAACTGCTCTGAATCCAAGAAACATGTGGACAGTATATGCAAATATCCGCAGTTCATGCATGTGACAAATCGCATCAAATCGCAGCTTGTTGGAATGAAAACAGTTATTTCTGCAAACTATGCATGCTTGAAACTAACGATTTCAAATATAGCTTAGTATTCCTGCATGCTTCAGGCTTTGAATCTCTGGGGCCCAAATCACCAACACAAACTCTGCAAATTTAGGGAAGCACGGGCATTATCACCAACAGTTCCACTGGCTGAATTGTGAGGGACCTATTGCAGCAAGACATTCGAACCACCCGTGCCACATCTAAGGTGGCAGTCAGAACTGCTGTAAAAAGTTCACTTTTTGTTGAACCCGTTTACATTCAAGATTATATATTTATATAATATATAATTATTATATATAAACGTTTCAATCGGCCCAAAAGTGCAGAAATCCCAATCATACAGAATTTTCTGCACTTTGAAGGTCCAAGTAGATGGAACTACAGTTTCCATGCCGTGAGCCTTTTCGCCACTTGAAGATAAGTTTGAACTTGATCTGTCACACCTTTTTTGACAAGTACTGTACCTAGGAGGAAGCTGTTTGTTGTCTTCTATGGATTTGAACTATGCATCTCACTGCCAACCTGGTGGCCGTGTCTGGTTGAGGGGTGAAGATTTTGGGACACACTTTGGGACACACCCAATCCCATCCGGCATCCCATCCAATCCCACCTGGCCAAGAATCGAGCTATGTACATGATGCAGCCATCTTTCTGGCACCTCCAGAAGCACAGGAAGCACAGGGAAATTGTGAAAGGCTCCGATTGCTCATGAAATACATGTTTTGCATGACGCTGATTCTGTTGGATGGACCTCTACCAATAAAATCGTATTAAAAGCCACAGCACTGAGGTCTTGAGTTTTCTACTAATTCATCAGCATGCTTAGTCAATGCAAGTCAGCAGAAGAATCATGACAATTTGTAACAGGTAATTGGTTGTTCAAGTGTCTCAAGTTCGTCCAAGACACATCAATTTCATCTCTAGTCCTGATGTTCCAAGAAACTTCGCTAGAAATCAGCTTCACAATAACCAATGCCAATTCCTTGGAGAGATTCTATGAGATTCTGTATGACATTTTGGCTTGGATCATGCCGAGCACTTTGAATCACTCCCAATCTCGCCGGTCTCAGTCCCTTATATCACATATATTCACATATCACTTATGACTTATGTCCTAGAAATGTCCTAGATTTCTCCCGTCCTCTCAAGACCGATAGCCAAAGAGTTGGAGAGCTGCTGCACTTCCTTTTGCACGTTTGACGTTGCCCAAAGCAGCAAACATGAAAAAAACATGGAACATTGCATTTAACACCAAGATACACCAAGTATCTCAAATGCTCTCACTGAAACACCATTCTAATCTCATCTCCCCTCACCTGTAAGAATTCTTCGTCGCGACTCACGAGGTCCTTCAGACCGCTGCAAGAAGTACAAAGGACTAAGGACATAAAGTGGCACTCTATTGAGAATCGCTTTCTGCATCGCAATCATATAGCACTCATTTATGATCATTGTTGATAATCTTATTGATACTCTGTGCAGGATTTTCACAGCATCAAAGCAAGTCATAAGAGTCATAAGCATATCATAAGCAAGTCCAGTTCTCCTGCAACAAAGGCGACAACAAATCCAGAAACGCTGCCACACTCTGTCGAGCCAGGGCATGGAGGGCATTGCAAAAGAGCTGCACAGATGCCTGGCCAAAATCAGCCAAAATCGGCAACATGCAAAATATTATAAAATATTCACGCAAAGAGCTCCTTAAAGAGATACTGCATGATATTGCTACATGCAAAATGTAGAACTCGCAGACTTTCCACGTTCGAATCACCGCAGCTGGCACAAAGTGGGCAATAGAAACAATTCCTGCAATTTTTCCCGAAGAACAATCCAAAAGAAAAAACCACGGGCCTCTCTCAAAGGCAAACGCGCTCTCAGTGCTTCTGCAAAACAGTCCGACAAGTAGTCATCGCCTGGGGCACGGTAGAACAAATTGACAAAGGCGATGTGAAATCAAACAAATTGACAAACAAGCAATCAGACTCGATGCAAAGACCTCGATGCGATTAGGGCACGGTAGCCTAGATCCGACAACAATGCCAATGCCAATGCAATCTCCTGCCAAAGTTGTCCCGGCATGTTGAGACGACCAATTTCATGCATGGGCGGCTTATAGAAACCAAACTTTGAACCAAAGCACGACACTGATCTCCAAACTCCAAGCCATCGCAATTCTTCAAAGAAAGAACTTGGAACATCCCGTGAATGGCCGACTATCGGCCAACTTCAAGCATGAGGCGTCAAAACAACAAAGAGTGCAATGGCCGCACCTCAGTGTGCAACACTTCCAGCTGGGCGCGCAAACGTTCCACCAGAGCCTTGCACGATCCAGGCTGTCCCATTAGACAGCTACTTGCCGCAGTCGAGAAATTTCAACACAAACAGTTGAGATGTCAAAATGCTTAAACATAGAGTAGAAACACTGACGGATATATAATATAACTAGGTGATATGTAGGTTAGAACTGGTTAGAACTGGTTAGAACTGGTTAGAACTGGTTAGAAGTTGAATAAGTTGGGTCTTCTGTGTCTTTGAAGTTGCCGAGCGACTGGAACAATCTTTGCGATGAATGGCGGCAAAGATGTCCTTCACTGAACTTTACATAAACATCATAAACGCATTTAAAAAGAGAGAGAAACATAAAAACAAACACATCAAGTTAAAGAATGTTGATCACCAGCTAACTGGCAGAGTGATCAAAATGGTCATCAAGCGTTATCATATATCAAGATTATACCACCATTGTGCAACGTTCCCATCAATCCTAAAACCTACTTGTACTTGTCTCCTCTGCTCCCTTCTGGCTACTTGAACGAGAACAGCGCAAAGCCTTGCAGGAAAGACATTTCAACCCCGGACTCAAAACCTTAGCACGTCTATGACTTCTGTGAACCCATGGCTTTCATTTTCAAGCTAATCATTCAAAATCCAACAATATTTATAAATATTTATAATATACATAATATACATGTATCAAAATACATCATCATATATCTCTATATAAGCCGATAATAAGTGAAGCATCTGAAAATGTCTGATCTATGCAGCGTCTGGCCCAATGACCCACCTGGTGCATTCACTCCCAGGAAGTTCCGCCAAGTCGTCAGGAAACCGTTCTACCTTGGTGAAGTTGTAAACAAGAATGACTCATAGGGATTTGTCATTTCAAGAAATTCAAGTTCATAACCGAAACGGAATGTCTAAAACTGTCTAAACATGTCTTAAGCATTCAGTTAGATTCGGTATTTGCTACTCTAAAATACGTCAAACTTCGAATATAAGGATATAATTTATGAGATTCTTTGCTGGCCAGAGATTGGAGATCTTGATTTATAAATTTTCAGTTTTTTTCAGTTCGATCTTGAGTTTGGTCTTCAGTTGTTTTTAGTTTGGTTTGAAATTTTGTGTGTTTTTTCAGTTTGATATTCGGTTTGGTTTTCAGTTTTTTCAGTTTGGTTTCCAATTTGTTTTTTCTTCAGTTCGATCTACAAACCTCAACGGGAAAAAAACGAAAAGAAAACTGAGAAAGAAAAAACGAAAAAAAAACTGATTTAAAGAAAAAGATGATGAAAAAAAACTGTAAAAAAAACCTCGGGTGTGTTCAGCTTTTCGATTTTTGGATAGATTTCCAGAAAACTTGTGAAAAGCGGCCCGAAAAGAGGTCCGACATGAGGCCCAAAAACGAAAAAAAAAAAAAAGATAAAAAAACAATAAAAACCGGAAAAAAAAGGGCTTATGAAACTGAAGATTCAAAGGAAGCTGAAGTACAGATTGAAAAGCCAACTGAAAAAAAACTTTAAGCCTTTAAGCATAGTTATTTGAGATCCTCCCAGTCTGTGGCTCTAAACGCTCTAAGATTCTTAAAAAAACTCAGCAAACGGCTGATTTAAAGGGACAGGTTTGGCAACGCAAAAGGCAACACAAAATGGCTTGGAGGTGCCACTCAAAAGTCCGAAGAGACCGTCCGAGACCTTCTGCAAGGAACAAACGATACAGTCCGATGAAAGTCCGATGAAGTCCGATGTGCTGTGTGAGTTCGAGCTATTTCGAGCTGAGCAAATCACTTTAGCAGTCAACTCTGTGAGCAAAAGTCGCTCGAAGCCTTTCAGACAGAGTCCACATGGCATGTCGTTCACTGAGTCTGTCATGTCGTGTCTCCCTCCATAAAAGTATTTGAAATGCTTAAAAAAAGTTTTCAACATATTCAAAATGCGGACTCCTCTCCTGTAGCATATTTCTACTTTACGGATGCGGGTTCACCAACCGCTGCACCGTCATGCGACAGCGAGCGCCTGCACCATGGGTTTCGGTGGGCATTCCACGCCTAGGCTACGAGAACCAAACCTTTGTCCAAGTATCTCGAAGCCACGAATGTGTCCAATGTCCAACATGGCCTTCTACAGGCATCTGCACAAGTGGACAATCAGGACTGACAAAGCTTTGCAGCTTTGCATTGAGAATTTTGAGAAATCTTAGTCCAAATCTTGGCACACCTGGGATCACCTGGGATCACCTGGGATCACCTGGGTTTCTGACGTCTGCAAATACGTCTCAAGGTCCATTGGAGCTGACGTCACCTCTGGGATCAAAGAGTCCCCGGATGTGCCAGGACATGCCAGGACAGTACCGGTATAGCGGGTACCAGTTGCACAACGTTTCGGCCTTCCTGGTCTGCGATTCGTTCAAAAGCTGCCTGAAGTGTGCTCTCCCCGCAAGGTTTGTCGATGTATGTCGATGTCTGTCGTAATTTTTGTTAAAACTGAAAAATCCTGGAAGATCCTGAAAGCGCTGATGTCAGCAAGTGATCTTCGATCAGATCTTCTAAGACTCCAAGCTGCAGTTCCGTGCAGAGCATGAAGGCTTCCACCAGTTTCACCTTTGGTGCGGGATGGGTCTTCTCTGTCAGCTTCTGCTTTTGACACAATATGACATTATACCAATCAAGGATATATGTGATACAAGGGAGATACTACCTGATACGAGTACAACGAAGATATTCAAGTGACAAGCCAATTTGGAACTGGGAACTTGAAATTCCGAGATTCCATCATGATGGACGTCTTTGGTTCATTCAGTGATTCTCAAATATTCTCAATAGAGCGCTCTGATGCGCTCTGTGGATCTTGTGTATCCGAACAGTGGGAAGTTGCTCCTGCCCCCGCAAACGGCTTCGCAGCGCCCCCGTAGCATCTGCAAGGGCCTGAAATGAGCGAGGTCAGCGAGGTCAGCGAGGTCAGCGAGGTCATGGGAGCAAAAGTGCCAGTTTTGAAGAGAATCAGCAGTTTTGACCAAGAACCACAAAGAACCACAATGACATCACAATGAGGGAACCTGGCCAGTCTCTCAATCCGGACACAAGGATCTCGTCGACACCCCAATGTTCGTTCTGAGATCTCATGGTGCTTCTGAGGAATTGGCTAAACACATCATGTCCAGGACTTTGTGTGACCTCGGGAAAAGACCACAACTTGTGAAAATATGTGAAATGTTGTGAACATGTGTAAAAATATGTAAAAATGATATTGAGGACTATTTGAGGACCACAATGCGGAGAGGGCCTGAACTCTCACAGATTGCTGAGGGTCCAGCTTTGAAATTTCAGTGACCTCCCAACTAGCGACGTCAAGAACAGCAAATTAAGAAAGGCTGCATCGCGCCGATGTGTTTACTGAATTGTTATGTGTGTATGTGTGAAAACAGCTTTTCGTGCTCCCCGAGGCTGCCGAGGCTCCCTGCTCCTTTCATCAGCCGTAGCGTGCGAAGCAGCTCCTGAAAGCGTGCAGCTGACACCTGAAGTCTCCCAGCCTTTTTGTGCAGGGTGGCTCCAGCATTGCAAAACAAATAAATAATAAATAATAATAAAAACATATAACACCCCCATGGCTAGCCAAGCAATGCCAAGCAATTTCATTTGAAAGCGTCCTCTGCGGTCATTTTCCAAGCCTTGCATTTTCTCAGCTATCCAGTGAAGGTTCAGAAAGACTTGTGGAGTGAACAGCAAAACATGAAAGGATCTACGGTCCGATGCTTCAGCACCGTACCATTTTGTGCCTGAACTGATGCTTGAGTCTATTTGAGTCTCCAGCACTTGGCATCTCTTGTAGCAAAGCCTCTACCACCAATGAGCTGGTCATATCTCGAGCTCACTGTCTGTGCCCAGGAATCGTTACAGATGGACATTCGTTGTAGATTTGAGTTTCAGAAGCTGACTAGAAACCCGCCGGACACTCTGCCTCAACGTGACTTTGAACAAATTTGAACAATAATGGTTCCACATGGTTCCACATTCTTAAAGCTTTTAGAATACGTGAGAATCACAGGGGATAAGGTTTTAGAATACCTGCACGCGCCTGTAACATCTTCTCCGAGGGATGATTCAACTGGACAAGCGCCTTGCAGGTTTCATGCGGTCCACCAGAAAAATCAAAAGCGAAAGCGATTCGATTGCTGCTCCAAAGTCTTAGAATATTTTAGATCTGAATCAAATCTCAAGGTTCAAATATGTCGCCTGCTATCAAAGCATACAAGCCATATAGATCCATGTAGATCCATATGGCATAGGCAGATTCAAATAGGCCTCCAAGCATCCCATGACTTGACCCCGCTGCAACGTGTGAAGCTCGGAAGATTCGGAAGTACCTGGTTTGGATGCGAAATTCGCTTCGTTCAGAATTTCTTTCAGCCCAGGCCTCGAACCAAGGCATCCACAGCATCTTTGGCCTGTCAAATTTCTGCGAATGGTGATTAAACATGATTCAACGGAACCGGGCGGCATCGGAATTCGCCAGTGTGGTGCGTGCCAAGTGAAAACATGTGTGCAACATCTGCGATGGATGGTCAAAATGAAAACTCCATGACAATAGGCCTGTGGTGTCTGCAATGTTGCCAAAGCAACCATACAGTCTACAAAATTCTCAGGATTCATGTAGCTCGCCTGGCCCAGTCGCTCTTCACGGCATTGTCAATTCAATCATTCCGAATCATTCCGACATTGTACTACCAGATTGCTGAAAGTTTGCACTGCCTCAGCCACTAAGCCGCAGGCCAGTTGCTGAACTGCGTCCAAGACTGGCTCTATGTAGGGAGTTTCCACCTTGCTTGAAATGACGGGCAGCCAGCCCTCTGAAATACAGCCACGTGCAAGAACACACAAGTCCTCTGAGAATTCTCGCACCCAAATTCATCTCCATTGTCCATGCAAGCAAATCTATTCGACGCATTTCTGTTTTTTAACATTGTATGTGGAGAAAGCAACTTAGCAGTCCGACACTTCGAAGGGCTGCCAGGCCCTGATCGAACACAGGAGCTGTGCTCTGCCAAGCTGTCGGCTACCAAGTCACACAAGCCACACATGCCACACATCAACTCTGCTTCAGCATTGCTTCAGCATTGGTTCAACGTGAAGCTGCGCCTGAAGAGTTAGGGCCAGCTCGGATGGTCGCAACTGCGGCGCGGCCTTGAAGGTGAAACAAGGATGGAAAATCGAAAAATATCGAAGGCCTCGAGAAAAACAATAAAAGTAAAATAACAATAATTCAATAATGATAATAATATATAATTATATATAATTATATAATTAATATCCCCCTTGCAATTCGGCCTCCGACCCTGACCCCTGAATCTTTAAGGGACCACTGGTAGCCTCTTAAAGAATGCGAACCAAGGCAAATTTCAGCCTTAAAGAATCTAACCCCAATGAACCAAGATTGCAACACAGTAGCCAGGTATGTCCCTTTAAAAAATTGGAGACCCAAGTTGAAGTCAAGCATGAAATGTTCTGAATATTTTTAAGATTTTGGATAAAAATTTCATTTTTCAACATATTTTGACAAAAAAAAATCGAAAAAAAAAACTTTCAAAATTTCATTCCAATACCTTGAGAATGACCCACTGAATGTTTTAAACCTCATTGTGGACATGATTTATTGACCTCGTTGTACCTCCCCGTTTTGGGGTCGAAGTCCTCGGGCAGGGTTTTCCGCCATTTACATGCATTCACTATCATTCACTCTGACGTTTGTGAGCATCTCCAGAAGCGGCAGGCATTTGACACACAATCTCAAACATACCAAAAAAATCCAAAAAACAAGTTCCTAGAATCTTCCTAGGAAGGCCTCTTAAAGAATAGGAGACCGTCAAACAACAGGATTTCCTTAAAAAATAGAACTGTTTTTTTTTTGCCGGCCAGGTATGTCCCTTAAAAAATACAGTTTTTTAAAGACATCATGT
>Ga0126342_10001000_pt1 | contig 36780 bp, 31 predicted proteins | sample Cyp1metagenome_FD_92528 | JGI IMG/M metagenome (GOLD analysis project Ga0126342, IMG submission 92528) | Coral microbial communities from Lord Howe Island, Old Settlement Bay, Australia - Cyphastrea 1 metagenome | ecosystem: Host-associated > Invertebrates > Cnidaria > Coral ... | reverse complement strand
CTCTCAACACAGGGGCACGGCGAGATTTCGTTCCCTTTCGGCAACCACCCCCCCCCACACCCCCTATTCTCACTTCGTTCGCAAACAGCAACTAGCCAGCTAGCTGGCTTTCGTAATTTTTCATAAACCCCAACGGAAATGAAATGCCAAAAGAAACCGCCATGAGTGTAAACATGTGGCAAATGCCAAGATTTCAACAAGACGAAAAACGGAATGATCATAGAACATGATGAAAACGCTGGGCCGATTTCCGGGCCGTTCGGAAATGTTCGGAAGTTTTTGTAAGGAAACAGCCAGGTGCTCATCATCCACATTTTCCCAAAGAAGCCGATTCCGAAAAAATGGCCGCCTGCCATAAATCCAATGATCTCATGGCCATTGCCCTGGCAAAAGCCCATCTTTCGCACATCTTCCAGCTGTTTGATCTTCAAGTCACAGTTGGCCTTCCTTGGTTTCGGAATCGCCGGCTGTGTCAATCTCTCTTCTACTGGTTTTTTGCAGGCGATTTTTTCTTCCCTTCAGGAGCTGACCCCGAATGATGGGCCAATGGCTAATATGAAGGTGGGCTGAAGTGTACAGTATTCCTGGTGTTTGCTCGTCATACCCATAGATATGTCTATTAATCATTTGTATATATAAAATATCTAGACCCCGTACAATCCGCAATCACAGGTTTATTGAAACTGCTCAAGCAAAACCCTGCCATGCTGAATTCGCCCAGTTACAGAAGCACCTTGTGGGGAGTCAGATTGCAATAGACCACGCCAGCCGAATGCAAGTAGCACCTGGCAACACACCACGGACAACAGCCACAGGGGATACCCTCTTCAAACGTGACTGGAAAATTGCCTAGAAATGGAAGTTTTTGTTCCTGGGAAACTCCTCAAAGCTCGACCCCAGACTTCACTTCTTGGTGGGGCAAATGCCTTTTAGATGCCCAATCGAGGTGCAATGCTTCCAAGATCTGGTACATGAAATATCTGCAGTGATCTTCCTTAGCTGCCAGGCTGCCAGGTGCCACCCCCTTTTTTTCATATTAGGGGTATGATCTGGCAAACCCAATGGCAACCCCCATCCGCATGGTTTTGTTGGCTTGTCATGACCCGAATTGGTAAAATTCTGCCAAAGCTACATGTGCTATCATTGCATAACTGATCCCTTTGGTTAGACACGGTCGCCAATTCAACCCATGTCGCGGAAACAGCGAATCCCTTAAGTCCAGTCGTTGGCAGTAGAGTTGCTACATAACATTAATGGATATCATCTCTAACGCGCGATGATTCACAAAATATGTAGAGATATAACTAACAGTAGACATTCCAATCCGTGATCCCCTCTTAAAATTCGACCCATTCCAACATCTTCCGGCTAGATATGCCCCAAATGCCCCAAGCTTCCGTAAGCTCCTGCTTGCTGCGGATCACATTCCCCAGATCCGTGTCCATCCACTCGGTGATCATGCAGAAGTGCGGATCGCTGATGGGCGGCACGTCCAACAGGCGCACCTTGGGAGGTCGGGGGCGGAAAAACACGGCTGTTTTTCGGCACCAAAACGCTGAGCCCGGGCAAGGAATGGCACACCTTCAGATATGGAGGTTTCCTTGAAATAGGGCTACCCCATTTTTTCCCCCCAAATCATCCAAAAATGCATGGCATTTTCAGAAAAACCATCGATTTCGGGGGTACCCCCATGTATAATTCAACCCTCATCTGGCGGAGTTTCCCAGCGCCAACACATCTGTCATTGATCCAGGAAGATGGGAGATGGATTCCAGCCACGGATTTGATGACCGTTAGGGGTATAGGTCCCACATGTTCCCATCCAAGCAATCAGGGGTTGTTGATGTATGTTGTATACCAGCGCAATCATCTGGAACAATGGGTTATGCTACAGCCCATTTTTGGCCCCAACTGATTTGGATTGATTTGGTAATCAAAGATGGGAATGGAAAATCAGCCATAAAACTATCCATTTTATGCCGATGGTTTTCTCATGACATATTTGGATTTGTCAGTTCCAGGTTGGAACCCACACGTTTCACAGGGCAATGGATTGGTTTCAGGGAAATAGATCTACAGGAAAGCATGCTTGTGACCCCCGAAGCTCAGGGTTGCGAATTTCCCCTTCAACCAATTCGCCTGAGAAACGGGGGCGATGAACTATAAAACAGTTGATGACAAAAATGGTGTCTTTGAACTGCCGGGCTTGATCATCGCAAGGTCAATGAAGTTCCGCTACGATTTTTTCCCTTCCACCTGGGGTCATAAATTTTCTGGGTCACTGTAACTTATAGTGGCTGTAACCTTTAGAATTGAGATTTCATATCCGTTGGTTGGTTGCTTATAATACTATGTGTGTTCATCAATGTGGCACAAACCCAATAAGAAAGCAGAATGACCAAACATGATATGCTATTTTGTCTTGTCATGAGCCGAGCTTTATTGGCTCATTATTTGGTTCAATGCATTGCCAAGTGGTTCAACAGAGCTAGTTACTTTCTGATCCACCATGCCTACTAAAAACTACAAAAATCATATCCCTGGTTCATCCTGGTTCTCAGGACCAACGTTCCTCCCACTTTGAGTTTCGCATTTTGCCCACTAAGCAAAACGCCAAAATAAACCAAGTCGTTCCGCTGTCAAAGCAGTGGGATGACCTGGATAAAGGGTCAATAGATTGGTAGGGAACTTCTACAGGAAACCCCTATGTTTCATGGGAGGATCTGTTTTCATAGTGAACTGATTCCCGCCCCATCCCCAGGGCAGAACAAGTTAGTACCCGTCTGAAATTGGGGGAAATTCACGAAAAAACACTATAGTTCTATATTGAGAATGGTGACTAACTCGCCAATGGATTTAGAACATGTTCGGAGCCTCAATACGGTATTAGCTAGGGAATGGCAGGCATGGAAGTTAACATTTTGTCAAGGATGGGAAACCGGACACGATTTCTGGTGTCCATTATGGGCTCATCCTACAACTTATCAGTCCTCATCTGTGGAAGGCCACCCGTATTGTTTAATCCTCATGGCTTTCAACACGGCTCCAAGCTACCAAGTTCGGATGCTTCAAACGTTTCATCATAAAGACGTCCTGGCGCTGAGCGTTTCCGTTGATCCCCCACCGCCTAGAACCAGAGGCGCCCTGTGAGAGACCAAGGCACTTCAACTGCCAAACATGCCAGTCTTACTATATTGTATTATGTTATCTTCATTTGTTCCAGTGAATCAATCGATCGATCTATCTGTCTGTCTATCTATCTATCTATCTAAGCTGTCTGTCTGTCTGTCTATCTATCTATCTATGTATCCATCTGTCCATCCAGCCATCCATCCACCTGTCTAGTCCAATCTTATTGTAACATTACTTCAGATAAGAACAAACACGAATGTATATTATATTATTATATTATATTATATGTTGTTATATTATATTATATTATATTATATTATATTCTATTCTAGCAAATTGCATTTAGAAAAAAAAGCAACGATACTGTCAAATACAAAATGCATCCGATAAAATCAGATAACGACAAGACACAATGTCTTAGACAAGATACAATTGCATACCATATGCAAAGCCAAACGGAATGAATAATTCCATTACCCTGTGGTAGTTTGTTACAGTTTGATATTGAAAAAGGCACAGAAATAGTTGATTTGCCGAACTTACCCTCTGGTAATTTAACGTAGCTATGGAAAATCACCATTTTTAATGGGTAAATCAACTATTTCAATGGCCATTTCCAATAGCTACGTTAAATTGCCAGAGGGTAAAGATGCTGATTTTCCAGTTCGCAGTTAGTTTACCAGAGGGCACCGAGCCATGGACCAGTCCACCGGTCCTTCACCAGACTCTGCAGCGGTTGCCTCGGCGGACCGGTTGGTTTCAGCCAGATATAGCCAGATATCCCAATGTTTCAGGAAGAGAACCCCCATGAATATTGGGATATATAACTGCGGAAAAGCCACCTATTGTCCATTTACTTTGCTATTAATCGATGATAAATGGTGGCTTGTCCGCCCTATACATGTTAATTGACTGGAAAATATCAGGGTAAATAGGATTGTAGATAGCATCTGCTACATCTCGTAAAACTCCTCTATCCATTTTGGCGGTTCCCCTATGCATCGAGAAAATGGGAAAGTTACTACCTGTCTGATTGGTGGTGCAACCCTGGAAGGAAAAAAAAACTGTCACCAAAATGGATGACAAGAAACATATTTTAGAGCACTCAACATAGGGGAATAACGAAATCAAACGACTCGACATAGAAAAACAATGCATACTTGCTTACATGCCAAATGTATTCATAATGTTTCACTAATTGCATATGATATACATATATATATACATACCTAAATATATGTATATAGAATATATACCTGTGCGTGTGTGTTTTGCATATGTATGTACATAACATGTATTTTACTTATTTACATATCGATTTATGTGCACCTTTGCGGGTGTTTGCACCCAAGCAACCCGTCGCGGTTTGGAATCTGCACGTTCTGATAGAAGGACACCATCACCCGCTTTCCAGTGAAGCAGTCCCGGAAACGGAAGGCCGTCATGCGATGTCCCTGACGTCGGGATCGCTCCAGTGGATGATGGGTATTACCAAAAATGGTGGTAATAAAATGGGGAGATGAGCCATGAAAATTGAGATAGCCTCCGGTAATTTAACATCCATTGACAGATGATTTTCCGATTCAACCCTCCATTTTGATCGGAGATTTCCCAGTCAGGGATGTTTGATTTGCTGAGGCTATCTACAATCATGAGGGTAGCAAGGCAAGGTGTTCCCACATTCCAAATTCCAAGCCCATATTTTTACAGATTCCATCTGTTTTGGAGGGATATGCAATTGTGAGAGGAAACCTTTCAGGAAATGAAGGTAGATTTGAACGATCCAAACACCACAGGCACCTCTACACCAAGTCCGGGAGCGGACAACTCAATAGTTCAAGCTTGGTTTAAGCCACGCAAAGATGTGACGTGAAGACTCATGATGTCATCATCCATACTCCATCACCATGTTGTGATGCCAGCTAGACACTGGAACAATTTGTTCGTTCCACTGCGAAAATGTTGTGCGAAAATGTTTGACCATGAAACCATGCAGCCTTTCCGGTTAAATTGTTCCCTTAAACCAAATCCCATGGATGGCAGGTTCCAACCCCCCAATATTTCAGGTTTTCTAAAATGGGGGTACCCCAAATCATCCCAGTCAGACTTCAACAATTTTGGGATTGACACCCGGCCGGACTTGGGGATTTTGATGGATTTTGCGAGTCCCCCCATTTTGAGATGTTTAAGAAACCCCCACGTATCATCCCTTGCCTATAGCAGTTCTGTTTTTGCTGGGGATGAGCGGATGAAAGGATGACCCAAAAAAAACCACAAAAAACCTGTTGAACTGTCCCCATTTTCAGAAACCCACCAGGCACCTTCCGAAGGACTTTCTCCTTCACCAGCCGCGCAGGCAGTTGCTGGGAGAAATCCTCCTGAGTGTCGTACTTCACCCTGTCAAACCTTCGGAAATTACTGGAAAACCAGGGGATTTTTAACACCCAAAAAATATGATCATTTCATGGGATCCAACCGCAAAAAAATTTATGAATTGATGGGGATTTGCCCTCGGTTTCACATTCAGAAATGATCTACATGGTTTGACCAGAGTTCCTTAATAGTCTTCTGAAGGCGAATGAGTGATGTGAAACCGAACCGCAAACTCCAAGTCTGCCAAGTCTATGAAGCCATTCAAAGAAGAAAAATGATGCGAAATTTGAAATGACGGATGGTGTGCCATGAGTTCTTCCATATTCCTTACTATCAATTCGATCAACTAAAGCATCAAAGCTGAGGAAATGGCCAGAAAACTTCACTTCAAAGCAGTTTTGTCCAGCAATCCTTATTCAAGTTTCCACTCCTGGTTGTCTCGACAGGATGTCTGATGTGTCAAGTATATTTACCCTCTGGTAATTTAACATAGCTATTGAACATGGCCATTTATAGTGGATTTACCCATTAAAAATGGTGATTTTCCATCGTTTTTTGTATGTTTACCATTGTTTACCAGGGGGTAACATGTCTGGTTGGTGCTGCCCACCTCCAAAAATCCTCAAAAATCTCACCTTGGATCCTCATCCTGATTCATACCCATGTAACATTTAGTCAATTGATCCATATGGATTGACATTGTTTATAAGGATATGTGCATGTATTTAAACATTGTTTATTTGAATATATATATACATATGTATGAATATAAATACATATATATATATGTGTGTGTGTATGTATATACATATATATATATATATATATTATGCGTGTATATGTATATATGAATATGTATATATGTATGTATATAATATACACGTATGTATATATATACATATATACAGATACATATGTATATGTTATTATGTGCTTTGATGGTAAATCTTCGTTTATTGATGTTTACACCGTATACCATACATATCCACACGTAAATCCGTGTGCATATCCCCAGCCAATTGATTGACTCAAATGGATTACATTGTTGATGGTGCTTTAGTTTTGGCGTTATGCACACACATACAGTATACACGTATGTACCTCTCCCCATTTCTATCCCCATCTCTATCCCCATCTATTCATAATCTCCAAATCCAAACAGGGCCGTACCAAGCTTCCAACACCACTTCCTCAAAGGTTTCGCCCGCTACCAGCATGAGAGCCACTTCTTCTCCTTCAACGGCCTCGCCTAGAGCATCCTTGATGGGCACGTCGTAGAGGGCCACCACCTGAATGGCTGCACCCATGGAATGTCCATGGAATTTCTGTGGTTTTATGGATTTCAATGGAAAAACCCATGAAATTCTTTGGGTTTTCTTTATTTTCCATGAATTTCCACTGACTTTAGTACATATCATCTCCCCCCGTTTATTGCGACATTTTTTGTAACCGTTCACCTACCCTTCACCCGCTGGTTTACCCACAGATCGCACTATATCCCACGGTGATATTGCAACATGGAGGTCCTAAATCATCCATTTCTAGATAATATAGATATATATATATATGGGTAAATTATAATATTTCACTAACCTGAATTAAGGCCATTTGGGGATGATTTCCCTTACTAACCATGATTCCAGTGAGGTCGCAGTGAGGTCGTTATAATTTACCCAGATATATATAATGTTCCATCAGGTTCCATCAAACAAACATCCAGCTATTGTTGTACCACCATGACTTAGTAAACCTCCTCTGAGTTCAGCAGGATCTTTTGCAGTTCCGCAGGCACGCCTGGGTAAACCGGCACTTCGTGGTGAAAGCCCCAGGTTTCTTGGAATTCCTATGGGATTTACCGATTTACCATATCCAAATACCCTCTGGTAAACTACAGCTATGGAAAATCACCAGTTTTAATGGGAAAACTCACTATAAATTGCCATTTTCCATAGCTATGTTAAATTACCAGAGGGTATCCAGAGTGGAAATATTTCCACGCGGAATCATGTTCATCTGAATGGATGCATCCAAGATGGGTCGATGGAGATGGCGTACATCAAGAAACGTTGCTTTCCGCAGCCAAAGTGGTTGGTTTAGGGAGGTCAACCCCACGTTTTGTTCATCAAATCCACAGGTCAGCAGGGCCACCAACTATCAATCTGGATAGATCATAATAATTCACTAACCTGAACCATCATGAAAAGGTGACGTCGGGAAGTGATCATCATCAAATTTATCCAGATTATAGGTGGTTGTCGTATGCATCTCTATTTATATATATATATATATTTTTTGTGTGTGTGTCTGTATGTACAGTACATGCCGTTATATCCCGGTTACAGAAACCTTTTTGGCGGGCTCAATGCCCACGTGTGGCGTAAATCTTGATTTCTGATTAGGTTATACAAGTATGTGTCTGATCAATATTTTTGCTTACCCTCTGGTAAACTAACATAGCTATTGAACATGGCCATTTATAGTGTTTTCCCATTAAAAATGGTGATTTTCCATAGCTGTAGTTTACCAGAGGGTAAATCATGTCAAATCCTGGGTCCACCACATCGACAAAGTGACTTTGATCATCATATAATCAAAAAAATCAACTTGGAACCAGTTCTTGTGGCCGATGCATATGGACATGCCACCTCCTTCATTATCATGTGGTTGGGAAAATTGATTCGTAGCTCCAACTGGCTCCCCATTTGGTAAAGGGAAATTCTGAATACCCCTAGTTCCGGTTTACGCCCTCCTAACCACTGGTTAGTTCATCACCCAATGTTAATTCAACATCAACCACACGTCTGCCCCTTCCACCATAATACATCATACCCTCCGAGGTAAACTAACATAAGAAGGTGGAAAACCCATGGTAAACCCCGTTCGGAATTCCTGATACATCAATGGTGGCTTTTCATGTTTTTTTCCACATCTATGTTACAGCAGTGAAAACCCAAAGAATGATACATGATGCTACTACTAATTAATATGAGTTGCATTTAGTTGCTAAGGATTAGCTAATTACAATATATTCTAGTATGGTTGAGGAAACCATAAGAAACCCCTAGAAACCCTGTGGGAAAAGACCGTCATTGAAGGTCCCCCGTAAATTCCACTGACATAATACTGTATATCATAACCTATGGTTAGTACATTAAACCATTCTGATCGTTCAGAATGATCCCATTTACAGTGGTTAAATCCCTTGACGTCACCTTGTTAAATCACCATGTTTCATGGTTCAATCCCAATTTCATGATACTTCAAGACCTGCATCCCATTATACATTCCATTGTTTTTGTGCTACACCAACCAATAAGCTATGATACTTCAAGACTTGCAGCCAACTGGGACCCTAACTGATCATATTATATCCCATTCTATCCCATTCTATCATCATAATCTGACTGCTATCCCAGTATATCCCATCATTTTTAGACCGCGCCAACCAGTCATCTATGGTTGATATGCCATTCTATCCCAAATTCTATGATCATAACCTGACCTATAACATCCCAATATATCCCAATATATCCCTATCTATCTATATATATATACATATATATATACATATATATACATATATATATATATATACATACCTGATTGGTTGATACAAGGCTTCCCAACTGGGTCCCTGGGGTCCAAGTCACTGGTCCCCCATGTTGTCGCAAAGCTCTTCTCAATTCTCGCCCTGAGCTCGGACATCGTGCTGTCCCCGCTGAGGCTCAAGTCCTCAGGGCCGGAGCCACGTGGAGCCCGCGTCGCTGGGGTTGGGATGTTGCCAGGGTTGCCATAGTCATGGGGGTACCCCACTAGCTGGATTGCTTTTTAATGGAAAATCCTATCTATAAATGGAGGTGTCATAGGGGGTTTACGCGCTGGTATAAATCAACATCGATCATCCACCCTGAAAATCACCCATTTTATATAGTGGAAACTCATCTTCCGACCCCTATCTGCCAGGGAGGATATCTCTACAGCTACATCTATCGATTATCTTATCTCATCTATCATCTATATCTATCTACGTATATCGAATGCAATCTAGTCTCATCTTATCTATCCGCATATATGTATGTATATGTGTATGTATGTGTGTATATGTATGTGTCTATGCCATGTGTGCAAGTGTACGTATGTGAGTGTATAACACAGTGTATATATGTACGGTATGTGTGTATGTATATATATATACACACGTATGCATATATTTATGCATTTACTACATGTATGTGTATAACTGTGCATGTGTATGTTAAAAAAGAAAAAAAGTGTTTGGTTTTTTATGTCAATATATTATATCCGTGTTCTGATCTATCTACTTACATGTATACAGTATACAACCATGAAAAACATCGAGGTGTTTTTTAAACATGATGTGCAACGTTGCACCTTGAGCTTTCACTCTTTTGCTGTGATGCGGCCAGTCGAAGGTCGCACCTGTGAAGAGATTCTGCCCAACAATCCCATGGTTGATCATCATTGACCCATTCAAATTGCAAGTAAGTCTGGTGTACGCCCCATGGACAAATGGACAAACCCATGTAGATACGTATAAATGTAAATGTACATATTTTTTATATATACATATCGTATTATACACATGTATTTATATTACTATATATACATATGCACACAAGTTTTATTAATGCATATGCATATGAGTTGTTATCATTTTCTGAGGCAAAACACTAGGGACAAAGCCATGTCCTTCCAATCAACCTCAAAGACCTGTTTCAGTCAACTAGGGGATCATACCTGGTACATTTGTGTGTGTGTGTCTGATATATATATATATATATTTAATTAATATATATATAATATAAATATAATATAAAATATAATATATATATATATCTGTCTATCTATCTGTCTATCTATCTGTCTATCTATCACTATGGGTATGTGCTTGTTTTTACCGTTTTTTGATACCAAACTTTCGCAACAAAGTGCGGCACTGAAAATCCCATCTCACCTTCGAAAATGCGTTAATGGAATTTGTGTTCCAACAAAATGAGGGACAAAGCCATGTACAGGCCGTATTAATCTATATCTGTCTATCTATCCATCCATCCATCTAGCTATCTTTTATCCTTCTATCTTTCTGTCCATCCAAAATATACGAGTAGCAATCATGTTACAAAGCACCAGCATCTTTGGGGTTTTTGAAAAAAACACAGTTAATACATCAGTGGCTACCACACTATTGCGACTCCAAGCCTCAATTTCAATTCCCGACATCAAGGACACCTTGATCTGCATCTCCGGGTGCGGACCTCCCTCCGTCGACTGGGGCGACGATTGGGGCGGAGATGCATCGTCGGTCATGGCGAAGAAAGACGCCGCTGATGTGGAAATCGTGGCTTTTCTATGCCCATCATCCACAAAAACTCTGGAGATCATGTGGAAAACACAAACAAATGATCATCCCCCAGTGATGTTGTGGAAGAGATTGAGAAGATACCGAAGATACCAAGAAATCTGAAGCCGCCATGGATATCTTTTGCATACCTTCGAAATCCTTAGAAGGTTTCAAGGGTTCCACAAATTTCACACGGATCCTTATGAATTCCACTGATGCTGCCAGTGACTGCCTGGCCTCCTTTTAGCCCAGTGATCATGTCCTTAGAAGACTGGGATAATGTTTGTATATGTTGGCGCACCCGTTTTTGGTGGATTAATATGGATTAATATGGATTAACTACATCACTACTACATCTTGGATTTTGGGACTTTTAGGAGGCATGACACTTCCAAGGCTTCCGATTGAGGGTTCACTGCTGCAGGCGCAGCTAGAGCAAAAGTGTCACTGCGTGGCCCCAGGATGACGTGGGATTGTCATGTCTGAAAATGGGGAATGGTCCACCAGTTCATGGCTGTTCTCTAGATACGTTACATATATACAAATATATATATATATATAGAATATATATATACATATATATATATACTTCCACTGAGGCAGTTGGGGTATGATCTTGGGCTGTTTTAAGTTTTGATATGTGTTAACATATGTTCATATAGCTCAGTTGATGGGAAACATGATCAAACACAGCGGCCCCATCCATCGATGCGATGACGGCCATGGTGACTGACCCTACATGAGCAAAAGCCACGTATGTTTCGCCGTTTCGCCCGCCCCATGGATAGTAAAACATGCCAAAACAGTCAAAAATGTCCAGAATTCTTGGAATAGATCCGAAAGTCTTGGTGAAATCCCCCTATTTTTGATGGTTGAACCATGTTGAACCCCCTATCCATCTTGGATTTCTCTCGGAGCCTGGGATGGCCCGGGGCGCCTTTTTGGCCACTGGGCACCCGGACGTGAAATCCCAAGTTGCCGCCGGCCTCTGCCAGCGTCTCTGCCAGGGCCGGGGGTGATAGCTTGGTGGCGATGATGTAGACCCCTTCCTGGCGATGGTCATGGCTGGGGTTTAAGGGAAAATTTACAGGAAAGCCCCATATTTAATGGGAAAATCTATGGTTTCCTGTAGATTTTCCCTTAAACCAATCCATTGACATTTAGTTTGATGATTTTCCCAGCCATCAGCTTCCTATTTTTTTTGAGTTCGGGAGATTTTCCAGCCAGGGATTCAACCAACAATAATTCGGGGATGTCAACCAAAATGGTGAAAATAATGGGGGGGTTAACCATCAAGAATTGTAGTTCAAGGTAGCATCCTGAAATATCTGAAATTGGGATAGTGATAGCTGATATAGTGTTACACTATTACCTGGGTCGTTTTTTCCCAAATGAACAGACCCAATACATTTCACACACAGGTTTCGATTTGGGGGCCCCAGAATAGGATGGTTGATGATGGGAGTGTTGATTTTGGGCCCTTGGAAGGTACCGGAACCATTGTACCTCATTTGATTCATTAATATTCCCCCATATTCCCCCTATATAACCCGACACCTTTGTGAAATTGCGATCCATGACCATCTGGGCAAAATTAGAGGGAATGCAAGATGCACAGCTCGTAGCTTTCATGAACTGTCTGGACTTAGACCCCCGCAAAATTGACTTTTAGGTATGCATTTGAGCCCCCGCAAGCCATCACAAGGCAGCATGTTTTTTCTTCAATCTCGACACTCACCACGTGGTTAGGGTCTATCAAGATCTCTGAAATGGCCAAAGTCCGTTGTAAGTTTATAGACGTTATGAAGCCAAATGCGCATGCAAGTACTCAAAATGGAGCTACCATGTCTTGGCCATGTTTGATGGGGTGGACCTTCCCTCGCACAGGCCTCCCATTTCTCACCAGATTTCAGCAGGAATTCTACAAACATCTTAGATTCTTAGACCATCATAAATGATTCTAAATCATCTTGACTCATCTCACATCATTATAAATACCCTCTGGTAAACTAACATAGCTATGGAAAATCACCATTTTCAATGGGAAAATCCACTATAAATGGTCATTTTCAATAGCTATTTTGACATAACCAGAGGGTACTCTTCAATCATCTTAGATCATCTTAGATCATCTCAACTCACCTGGCACCTTGCCTCAGGCGCAGGCGGCAGCGCTTGCCGCACCAGCGCCAGAAGGCTCGGCAGCATCTGGGGAGCCTCTTCTTGAAGCCAGTCCCAAATGCCCGCCTTGGACGGCTACGGCTGAGTAAACGGCTGAGTAAACGGCTGGAAACCTGGGAAGACTTTGAGGGAAAACACCACCATGAAAACCACCATGGACCATGGATTTTGTTGATGGCAACAAAAATGCGAGTTGATTTCGTCACCCAAATCCCAGCAAATATCCAAGTTCACTGCTTCGTTTTTTGACATGTTGCAGGTGGCCTTCGATTTTTTGAGCCCATTCAGACCCACCCAACCAAAAAAAAAATCTGTGGCTTCATGGCAGCTACAGCCCGCAGGATCTCCCTGGAAACAGGGCCTTGTCCAGCACCGCGCAGAAACGACCCAGTGGCCGTGGAGCGCCCTGCGACAGAAAGTCGCGCACCAGGAAGGTGAAGCCTGCCGAGATGGGCCCATGAAGACAAAGTTAAGATGGAACCCTAGAAATGTATCTAAAATTTATGTATTACATATCTGTATATTATATATATAATGTATTTATTTAATCCATATTAATTCATATGAATTTATGGGCTTGAGACATGCCAAATAGATCTAAGGATAGGTCTTCCCACGAAAAAAGTTAGCTACAGTAGGTGAATCATTAACAATGTGGGGATATCCCTGTCAACTTAAAAGTAGAGATTCGTTTTTTCCGAATAGGGCACACCCAAATCCCATGGATCATCATGTCATATCATTTCCACCATCCAAATTGCAATGTTTTCAGGCATCCCCCATTTTCAGACACACCTATTTCATCAAAATCATCAAAGTTCACTTACCATCTGGTTATTTAACATAGCCATGGAAAATCACCATTTTTAATGGGAAAACTCACTATAAATGGCCATGTTCCATGGCTATGTTAAATAACCAGAGGGTAAATCATCTTAAATCCTGGTATCTCCCCATGTTGACCGTTTCAAACACCACCGGTTTTAACCGCCGCGCCTGGCCACTGCTCCACAGGGTACTTCTGGCGCATGCGTTGGATGACCTCGGGCACAATGTCCAGGTGCTCGGAGAGAGGGAAGCCTCCGCGTTGAACCACAGAAAACCAGGGGAATTTTGAAGTATAGTAATCATTAGTAATCCCCAAATCGATGGAAAAGTGAACCACCATCAAATCACTAGGGATATATGTTTCCATCTAATTTGGGGATGACCATATTGTTTGGGTGATCTCATCAAGAAAAAATCAAGAAAAGGTGTTGAAAATTCTTGGGTTTTACCATCAAACATGGGGGTTGAACATGGTGGGACCATCCTGCAACGTGGATTATATAGCGCATGTATACTGCATACGTATTATTATTTGTGGGACAAGTGAATAGGTCCAACACTAAACCAGGGGTTCGATTGGGAGGGGCTAGTTACTAGAAGAAAAGATTATAAGGGATGTGGGATACCCCAAAAATTGCCGTGTTCTCGATAGGAACATGCATTCAACATGTTTTTAACCCATAATGCCCCAATGCCACAAAACAGCCAACAAAATCCAATGAATATACGTTGATATGAGGTGATATGTCCCAAACGTCTGTCTAACCGTTATATAACTCAAACATCAACCATAGCAATTGAAAATTTATAGAAACCACGTGTTAAGTTCAAGCACACCGATACATGGAACAACCTACTCCGTGGCCGCGCCCCTGACCGGGCTTTGCGTCACCCTTGCACATGGGTGCAAAAGCGATGAGGAGATATGAGGAGAAAGTCACCACCCCTTGAAATAAAAAAAAAGAAAGGGGCGCTGTGAGCCCGTATGTTTTTGCTGGGTGTTTGAGCTACAACTATCCCAAGCACATAAGTATTCTAAGGCACGGGCTTACAGCATTCCTTCAACATTCTGTCCAAATGTTTTCATGTTTGAATCTTCCTTCCAGATGTTTTGGATTGAAATTCCATATTCTTTCCACATGTTTGGGTTGAAGCGCGAGTAATGGAATTCTTTCCTGGCAAGGGCGCCATCGCCAAATTGCGGAGAGCCTTGTCTACCAAGCCGCTGGGCCATCCAAAGATGGGTGAGTCTGACTTTCTGATGGCTTTGCCAACGAAGCTGAGCATTTTCTGGAGGAGCGGGGGCCACATTTGAGCATGTATAGTCAAAGCCGGCATCAATTTCGTCACCGTCCTTCTCGTCAAAGGCACTTGTCTTTCCTGGCTTGCGAGTTGCCCGGCTGGACAGCTCAACGCATTTGAAGTGGCGACCTCCCAAGATCTCCCAAGCTCTCCAGAAAATACTGCAGCACCTTTCGTCCGACGGATTTTGGGTCATCCACTTTGCGCGGTATGGTGTGCCATGGACAAGGGATTTGACCAAGATTGGTGTGGTTTTGTTGGGGGAGCTGCAATGTTTCAGGATTGCATGGTGGCCGCCCAAATCCTTCGGGATGACTATCTGCATCTGGACGTTTCCGGGGACTTGATTCTTCAGACCAAAAGGCGAGGGAAGCTGCTGCAAGTCATGCTTCTCAATCGCATTTTTGTATGATGTTCCCAGCGCATGGAAGTCAATCTCACCCTGGTAGCCGACAATGACATCATAGATAGAAGTGCACCATGGGGCTTTCAGATGAGTTGAGCTCATCTTTTGGAAAGGCCAACCAATCAAAGCAACCTCTGGACAATTCTGGAGACACAGTGGCAGGAATGCTGCGCAGTGTCAGCCCATCAGTTACTTCTTTCAAATTATCATAGGTCATATTTCGGCTTCCACAGCCATGGCCCAATAAGCAGATGGATAGATGAGACTGCCTTTTCTACTACTGAAGCTTAAGCGCGCACACGCATACACATGTACAAAACAATGAAGACAATGATGTTAACAATGCGCAAAAGGCAAAACATGTCATAGAAGGTGACTTCTGAGAAACCAGTGTTTTGCATGGAAATTGCACGGGCTGGGGACGCTCCCCTCTCAAAAAAAACACACCATTTATGCGTACATTCATTGGGCACAGGCAGGTGAGACGCACATTTCCTTTGATTTGAACACGCGTTTGGGCTTAGAAACGCCATGGCACATCATCAAAAGTTTGCTCATCTTTTAGGGGGATAAAATCTAACGGCATGTAACGTATTCAAATTACTAGGCAGTATGTGTGAAGCACGGTTCCATTGCAAGTTGGAGCTACATCCATATCTAGCGATCTGTTTCCATTAATGACCCACCTGCGCTGCTGCCCTCCGCGCGCACTGAAAGAAACAAGATACGAATGAAGTATAATGAAGTAGTATCTAAGGAACGATTTTGGGACAGCAAAACCTCATCGGCACACTACTGGCAATGTTCCACATGGCTTGCTGGGAAGAGCCCCCCCGTTATCAGTTATTTCGATGATTTTGCCAGATCGACCTTGATAAACCTTAAATTTCAAGGGAAATTCCCGCCCAACCCATGGTTGCCACCGGAGGTTCACCCCCAAGTGGATCAAGTGGGCCCTGCCCCACCTGCCCGATGCAGGTGCTCCGGAACGGGCGCATCGCCGCAGCCCAACTGCAACACAGGACCCAGTGATGGATCCGCGTAGGGCCGGACCAGGTCTTGCACAAATTCCTCGGAGGCTTGGTACCTGACGTTCAAGGCCCGACATCGGAGCACGATGGAAACCATAGACCATTGGAACATGATGATTTATCCAACAAGAATGGTGATTGAATGGGATTCATCGCTGATTTATGATAGCTAAGTTGGTTTGCTTGACTCAGGTTTATAGGGGATATAGCTATAGCATGCTATTGGCTATTAGCTAGTGGATGCTAATGGGGTGTATAAACCAAGTTATAAATGGAAGGGCAGGCCACCAATCCCAAACTCCTGTGGATGCCTCATAATGGATCATCTCCAAGGGTAGTACAACCCCAAAATCTTCATTAAGCAACTGGCTGGGGTTTATCCTGTTACTGTTAGTGTGGTTTATGGACTACAACCCGCTAGAATCATCACTCAATCAGAACGAGTTCGCCACCTTCTCAGGTCCCATTCTGAGGTGATGCTCCCATGAAAAACGCCTGTTTTCGAAGCTTCTCCGGCCACCCTCCCATTTAAATCAGGTCTAGTAAAGGCATCTGAGTCACCAACAACCCACTACGGCTGTATTAACCATCTGAATCTGAAAATAGGCTCCCCCTAGTTCCGATGATCATGATGATCATCACTTCCCTATCAAATCTTCCATTTTGATCCATGTTGGGCCTATCTTCCATTGACAAACCCAAATCATCATACCCCCCCTTATATCATATCATATCCCCATGTTCAATCCCCCTTAAGTCTCCCCATGATTTGGTGGTGTACACCACGGCCATGGGTCACCAATCCGTGTCGTTGGCGTCGGATTGAGCGCCCCACTCCCACTGCATCCCGGGCGGTGGGGCATCACGGGGATCGCCTCCATGAGCCGCAAGCTGCTGGAAGCGCCAGTGCCAAAAATCCTGGAAACGTAGGCGATTTTTGGCCATAGGATGCCATAGGAATAGTTGATTTACCATGATTTACCTTTGAAAAATGGTGATGTTCCATAGCTGTGCTAACATTCCAGATGGTAAAAGATGAAAACCCTGGATTTCAGCAAGTTGGGGTGCCCTATCGCGTCCGAGAGTTCAGCATCTTGCTGAAGGATTGGGGTCCTGATGTTGTCCCTTAAACATCCTTAAACATCTTTAAAATTATCTGAGGTGGAATAGCTGGAATCCAAATATGTCTATGTAAATAGAGCCTTTCGTTTTTGAAAGACCCAGGATGGACATGAAATAAACCTGCGAACTCTTTGATCTGACATTGGCGTGGCATGCGCACCCAAGAAATCTTCGGCTCCCCCTGTGCCTGCCACCAGCTGGGTTGACATTGCTGACAACCCTGCCGCCAGTCAGGCTGCGGAGCCGGCAGAAGGCGCCTAGGTGCCCGCAGAGGAAATCTACCGGAAAGCATGGCCTCCATGGAACTCCAAAAGGCCGCCCCAGATAACCACCCACAATAGGTGGTTTGAGAAGCCCCCGAAATCCCCCCACTGGGTGATGGGAGTAAACAACCACTTTACAAGTGTAGGCCTTGAGTGTTGGGGGGGTGACCCTTATCCAATATCTAGTGCCTAGCATGTTAATTGACTTGTTGGAACACAAGTTGAAGGCATCTGGAACATGAGCATCGGTATGCTGAGATATTTGAACTCATCATAATTTACATTAATTTACCAAGGTCACCATCATTTCAAGCTTTTTTAAACCATCAGCCATACCAATCATTTGCTAAGGGGGCGCCGCTGTCGACTCTGGAAGGCCCAGGCACGTCCAAGCAAAGTGCAGGGTACACAGCGCGCTGACACAACAGACCAGCGCTAGGGCTATGAATTCCCAGCGTCTGTGCGATGCCGGCTGGCAGATCATGGCAGGATAAGATGCGAACCTTATGCTATACGACATGATATTACATTATATTTTGCTAGAGTAGTGTTTATTCTAGTGTATATACTATGTATTATATTCTATCAGGTTATATTTGTGTTTTGTATTGTGTGAAAATATATATATATAACTATATATTTATCTATCTATTTATTGATTTATTTCATTTATTTGTCTTTTTTGTCTATTCACATGTTGTATTGTATTGTTTTTTATGTATTATATATATATGTATATATAGAGAGATCATATACCACTTCAGAGATCAAACCCTACCTCCTCCTGCCTGGCTGCAAGTGGCTGCGGCGTCAGATTGGGCCCTCCGAAGCCTCCTCTGGGCGACTCCGCGTCAGCTGAGTGAGACTCAGCAGCGGGGCCTCCGAATGGGAAAACGACAGTGGAAGGTTGAATTGTCCGTCGAAGGGTTGGTGTCATATAAAAAATGATGGGATAAGTATGGAATATATATATATAATATAATATATATATATCCATCTATCTATCTATCTATCCATCCATCCATCCATCCATACATATATATATATATATTAATATGTAATATAATATATGTATGTATGTGTATATATATATATCTTAATATGTATATATATATATATATGTATATATATATATATGTATATATATGTATATATATGTGTGTGTATATATGTATATATATATATGTGTATATATATGTGTATATATATATTGATATTGATATTGATATAACTTGGTGAACTAGGGTTTTAGTTTTCATGGGGATATACTGGAATATCATGGAGTATAATTCCAATTCATAATGCGGATATGGTGGGATATAAGGGAATATAGCGAAATACCATGCAATATGTACCCTCCTGCAGCCACATTTTCCGGTTCGGAAAATGATCTACGAATGGTGGAGTCTTCTACATCTATGTTCATTTACACAAGGGTAGCCACCATGTGTCCCATTTTTGGTGTTTTTTTTTTCAAATGTTCACCCAGGGTTTTGCAGTTTTGCCCTAGTTTATGAATATCCTGGTGCCAGCAGTAATTTCATGCAGAACTTCTCACTATTTTGAAGGTAACCTCCCAAATTAAGTCGGCCGGGGGTTATTGACAGAGTTGACATTATCCCATCCCGTGTTGAAAAATGTGTTCATTGAGTTTCCAGATTTTTGGAGATAACATGTTGATTTCAACATTTATGCCGGTAAATCCATGGTGCCGCGAGATACTCTCAACCTGGTGAACCTGAGAAATGTCTCAACCAGTATTGTTTGCGATATTTTCAGATTAGAAGTTCCCATGTCAGCACATGTCCATCTAGAATTTCTGGTGTCATATTCAAATGGAAAGAAAAGAGAAGAAAGACAACAGTGCTAATCCATGAGACGAAGACAGGATGGTGGTTCCAACCCAACCCATCTCAGTATAGTCAATTTGGCTATATTCGGATCATCCCTTAAACATGCTAGAAAATCAGCATAACTATGGGCCATAATGGATGTTTCTGGTGGCAATGTCATGGTTGGATCGGACCAGGGCAGCAACCCACCGAGCAGACCAGGGCGCCACACTTGGTCGGATGCGCAAGCCCTGTGGCAAGCCCAGCATGGGATCGCCGCTGTGCATGGCGGCAGTGAACTTTTCCTGGACGGCCAGGGTTGATCCACCGGCGAGCCCCGGCCGACTCACCAAGAAGTGAAGAGTCTTGAAGTACTTCAAGAAGCACCAAAGAAACCCCATCATCATCTATCATCAGTATAGATATCTATAGATTATAGGTACTATAGTATTTCTATAGGTCCATTTTTATGGCCGCATGGTGGTTTCATATGGTTTCATGGTGAACTCTCCATGGCGCACCTGCCATGCCGCCGCCTCGGCCTCTAATTCATCCCATTCATCCGGGAAATGGTCACGTTCCTGGGCGGAACTGGCTTGGGAATGCTTGGGATCCAAATGGTCCCTTTTTTGTCCCACCATCTCCCAGCCGGAAAATTGATGCCTTGCCAAAAATCCCATTGTTTCAAGAAAAACGATGGTTCGCATGAACAATCCAACCTCTACATGTTTATCATTGTTTATCCGAGACTCCTCCTCTTCCAATCCTTCCTCGTCCGCATCTTCCATCGACATGATGTAGGACCACTGCTACACAAGCGGATACAAAACAACTTGGTCAAACCTGGCGGTAGTTTCGTGAAACATTGGGTCCCCTACAAACCGGATGGACGTTCAAGTTTTGAGGTTTTCGCCCCTCGATCTGCGGAACGTAGCAGAGTCATACTTTGGCACCCACATCATGGTTCAAATCTACATTTTTCCCCCAAATCTGCGCATGATTTGCGTCCAGAATTCAGACATTACATTGGCCGTTATCATCGTTCACCTAACTACATGAAATTGGCTGATAATGGGGTACTCCCAATCCCAATGGATTCGTATTATCCTTTTCCTTATTAACCATGACTATTTGGTGGCCCGGTTTGCAGACAAATCCATATCTATCCAAATGGCTGCGAAAAAATTGGCGCGCAGTGTCGACAAATTAGACCCGAAGCTTGGAACATTTGGAACTGGACAGTCCACTCTGGGGGGTTCAATAAATGGGATGGTGTGGGCACCTTTAAACTAATGTCAACCTTGCGTTACTAGACCTGTCTGCCCACTGCAGATCACCAGAACCCCCACTGTTCAGCGTCGATGAACCCAGGGTTGACTCGCATCAAGTTTGGCATGGCGAAAAAGCCCAGTGCAAGGCAAACCTTGCGGGACACTATTGTACCATCCGAAGATCTACCAGAAGTTCTTCCGACCATTTGTCCCGCAAACTAGTTCTTGGCTAAATGAAACACAAATAATCATAGGTGCAACTGCAGTCAACTGCAGTCAACCCCAATTAACATCAATTCACTCCATGCACTCAAAGGTCGAGTTTTTGTGCCAAACATGCCAAACATCATAGACAGTTCAAAAAACTGAAAACCACCCAACATCTGCCAACGTATGGGATTCCATCGGACGCCACCAGGCCCCATTTTCGTCACGCTGTCGCGGCCCATTTTCCGCCGCTGAGAGTTGCACGAATCTTCGTGGATAGGTCTGTGGCTACGGATGATTTTGGGGTTTTCCATTGGGGCCAATCCAAAATGAACGGTTTATCATGGAAAATCCGATCAAAATTCATGAGTTACGGGGACCCCCCATTTTGGGAAACCTCCATTTTCCGTGCTTTTTGATGTTTCTTCTTGGAATTGGATGGTCTTGGGTAGTAGGGGGATACCTGAACCACTGGAAAAGGTCCAAAGTCCAAATTGTTTCCTGTTTTGAGCCCAGGTAACTGGGTAGCCCGAACCAAGCTCATGAGGTGGATTCTATGAGCACAGGTGATTCTGACCCACCTGGTACCTATCCCTAGTCATTAGGCTCCCAGACATCGGGGTATTTGGACCAAAAAAAAAAACATACAAAAGCGTCATTTCTAGTCTCAAACCATGCATCTGGGTGCAGAATTTTGACCCATGCGGCCATACCATTGCCATTTTAAATGCCCGGCTCCGTGCCCAAATGCTTCCATTGAAATGGGCAAAGCTTGGTAGCGTCACAGCTCTCAGCGTGCCCCGGCCCACATCAGCCCACATTCGCGGGGATGTAGTTCCAATTTTGGGCATCTCAAAATTCCCCAAGCCCGGCGTTTTACCGTGGTCAGATGATGCTGGAACTCAAAGCAATTTCAGCCAAAATGATGATCAACGAACCATGAAATTTCTGGCCCCCCTATGTTCATAGACAAAAAAGTGCGGTTTTTAATAAGAAAGTGCTCAAAGTCTTTGGGATTTTGAGCCTCGGGAGGTTTGAGAAGCGGCGAAGATGGGGCCTCAGGGGTCCCAGGGCCCTCACGAATGTCTCGCCAACCTCAAGGGATGGGTTGCTCTCAAAGATGTTATTTTTTCGGGGAAAATCCAGGAAAACCATCAAAATATTAGGGTTACATATTATATATCTATATCTATATCTATATATAATTATATATACATATATATATATATGTGTGTGTGTGTATGTGTGTATATATATATATGTGTGTGTGTGTGAGTGAGTGAGTGAGTCTAATGAGTTTTCCATCTTGGGTTGTAAAGTGCCCAAATTTCAAAAAGCATGTCCAAGTTTTTGATGATAAGTTTTCGATGATAACCGTCAATAATAAACATAATCAATGTAATCATCCTATACAACTTAACTATACGTACGTACAACTTCCCACTGATTATATAACAATGAACAATTGATATAACCTTGGTCCATAACATTTTCGGAGGAGTGACACAACCAACATGAAGCTGTTAGCTCCCCAGAATTCCTTTTTGAACCTGGCGGCTCTGCAAGATCTAGGCAAAAGCAGAGGTTCAGCCCAACAGCTTGAACACCCTGAGCTGCAGCCAAGCATTCTGCAGCCACCTGACAATACCGGAAAGCAACCAGCCACGGCGTATCTGTACAACTAGGATTAGGTCAGGTCACAGCTTTGATTGCCCTTGGCTTCAAACAGCTTTTCAACTGACAGCTGTCCTGATCCATCCACCTCACTTGCGCAAGGCTTGCCAGTCCTGGTGCTGGTGCACTGACAGGCTGTTGTTCATGGGATCCCACCACAACTTTAAGGGAGTCCCAGGCACCAGGCCCCAAGGGATGCTGATGGTGATGACCTCATTCCCTGGCACCTTGACCTTCAGCAGGTCATCTGGCCCCATCCCCGGCGGCACCGCGACCTCCACCAGATACACCAACTCCTCATGCTCTGGGGCACTGGGCGCTAGAGGCGTTTCTGGCGCCAAGCCGCAGCGACCCAGGAGCAGAAACTTGGCTATGGCCTCTGGTGGGGTCAATTGCAGGGCACCTTGCAGCCACAGCTCTAAGCCCCGGCGCCTCTCCTCCAAGTTGTTTGGGTCCTCATTGGCCTTACGGGTCCACAGCTTGGGGGGCAGCGGCACGCTAGAGCGCACACCCTTCTCGGCCGCCAGGGCCGCAAAGTGGCGGTAGCGCCGTGCCACACGCCAGGGCACACCACCATCCACCGGGTGCACCTCGATCTCGTAGTAGGTGACGTCGCCGCAGCGGAGGCCAGGCAAGGGGATTTTCACCGTGACTCCTGTGAGTTGAGGCGCGGCACCTCCCCCAACGATGATCAAATCCCTTTTCGGAGGCTTGTTCTGTGTCTTCAGGCGAGAAGCGGTCACAACCTCAATGGGCGCGGAGTTGATCATGTTCATCACATCCCATGGGAGGAAATGATGTCGGTGATGGTGGTGCCGATTGTGGTGCTGGTGATGATGTCCATGCTTCCCCCAGTGGAACAGACTGCCGTGGTGGCTGCGGTGGCTCTGGTTGCTGTGGTGGCTGCGGTGGTGGTGGTGATTGTGGTGATTGTGGTGATTGTGGTGGTTGTGGTGATTGTGGTGGGTGTGGTGGACGTGGTGCACCACTGGCGTGTGGTGCACGTGCACGGCGACATGACCATGCGTCATGGCGACTGGGCTGGGCGCACTTGAAACGTTGATATGCGTTGATTAGATTTTGGGCCACTGATGGCAAAAGGATGTTCGCTGTATGCCAGATGCCAGCTCCCAAAACTTGTAGACTCTACGTCTCAAAGGGTCAATTGGATCTGTCCATCCACCCCAAAACAATCGATCGTTTTCCAATGACACAGGCCAACCTAAACCAAAAATGATACACAAGCCACTGACCCAACTTTGCCCTCCGGGAACTTTGCAAACAATTACAAGCTCTGCGCCGCGCCTCTGCACCCATTCATCCACCCTGCGTGAATTGGAAGCTGCGGATTCGCAATGTGGGGATCTGTCAAGACAGAGCCATGTCCTATATTTGAGGGATGAACATCATTTGCCATCATTTGCCATCATTTGCCCACCTGGATTCTCACTAGGGAGCCTTGATTTTGATAGGAAGTACGTGGACGTATATGGGAACTGCAGCACGCCAACAAAAAAGACTTTTAGTGTGGATGCGTCTCAGAGGGTTTGCCGGCCAAAACAAGTTCTGATTTTCTGGGCGAAAAAAACCGGGCCGTATTACCGACTTGAGGGCCTTTAAGAACCATCCATGCCATGCCGGTCACAAGTAAACCATCACCCACTGCCTTCTGAGATACTGTGGACGGTCCCCATTTTCCCGTTGGAAATGTTCCAACTTTTTAAAGGTATCACCCAGTCTCGAATTCAGTGCCGGAAATTCTAAAAACCTGTCAGCGTTGTTGTTGATAAACTTTAGATGATTACCGTCCATTGCCACGATCAATATAATCATCCCATAAAATTCCCATTGACATTGATGGGAAATTGATAACGCTCCATTGTGTTCGGGGATTGTCCAATCATCCCATATACTCCAGTAAGCTAACATAACTATGGAAAAGTGCCCATTTATAGATGATTTCAAAATGGTGCTTTTCTATAGCCAACTCTTAAATTACCCAGAGGCTAGATCTCCAGTAAATCACCATTCAAAAAGTGGTGAAATCCCTTGGAAATCACCAGATTTTCGGTTGCCAACCGGCGTCATTTTTCGTTTGCCAACCGGGTAACCATCCCATGAGGGTATCCCCACCTGGCGTGGCGCAGTGTTGAAGGAGACCATCTTCGGTAGACGCGCAGGTGATTCGACCTGCGGCCAGGTCCGTGACAGAAATCGGTGAGTTGGAGCAAGACGTGTTGTTACCAGATTTACCCTCTGGTAAACTAACATGAGTATGGAAAATCACCATTTTCAATGGGTAAATCCAGTATAAATTGTCATTTTCGATAGCTATGTTAGTTTACCAAACACCATATTGAAGTAGACTTAAGCCACTTAAGCAAGGAAAACTCTGGGTTTCACCGACAAAAATAGGCCGAACAGTTGTGAGTTGACCAACCGAAGATAATAGAACTGCGCCACATGCAAGAATTATGCACATATCCACCAAGGAACACATGCCAAAGAATGATGCGGCACTGAAATGGAAACCGAGTGTAGACTTGGGATTCGCGGCCTCTTCTTCACGCTCCGGTGGATCGGGCCTTGACCCGGCGATGTCAGCAATGTCATTCAACAGTGATACGCCACTTCGGTCGGCTCACTCCGCAATTCGTGCGAATCAAACCCATGTTTTTTGCTCCTTAAACCATTTTGGCCAGTAAAAGTGCAGAAAACCCCAACTTTGTAGCTAAGGGCGCCGCCATGCTTGGTTAAAACCCCAATTTTTTCCTGCTTCCACCACCATTTTGGTCGTTGAAACCACCATTTCACCCCGCCCCGCGCCACGACCGGCCGAGCTCCGCACTGATGGGGCAGAATGATGGAGGGTCGGTGCTGCTCCACTCGAGCAGCTCCGCCGCCTACAGGGGGATGATATGGATATTTGGATGGGTGTACGTGTATGCGTATGTGTATGCATGCATGCAACTGAGCATGTATACGATGTGTATGTGTGCGTGTGTATCTTTCTATCTCTCTCTCTATCTATCTATCTATCTGTCTGTCTGTCTGTCTATCTATCTGTCTGTCTGTCTATCTATCTATCTATCGATCTATCTATCTATCTATCTATCTATCTATCTATCATGGATCTACAAAGCCCTCTTTCGTCGATCCATTCGTGTGTGTGTGTGTGCGTGTGGTTTTACCCAAAAATACCATTCAGTTTATCCATTGATCATCATTCTTCCCTATTTCAATCATTTTTTTACTTTCCGTATTAGTTAAGATAAATATATAATTATATATATATTAAAACAGCCATCACGTGCAGGCCATTCCCCATGCAGGTTTGTTTGAAAATAGGATGTCTCAAAACCCAATGGATCGTCATCATTTTCCCTCGCAAATTGGTATTTAGAGTATAAGGGCCGTGCTTTAGCGAGGGTCAGTATCCAATAGCGGTACTGCGCTACGCAGTGTTCTTGACATGAACATGAAGCAGTTCAGAAGAAGAATATCTGGTTGGTGGTTTCAACCCTTTGAAAAATATTAGTCAAATGGGAAGGATTATTCCCAACATATGGAAAGTCATAAAATTCATGTTCCAAACCACCAATCAGATAGGAGAGCCCAATTTATGGCTGTCTTTCAAAGGCAAAACATGAAAACATGATGAGAAAATATGAGAAACAAGTCGAGGGTGACTGGGTGTTTTGGGGTAACTTGCCTGGCCCGCAAGAAACACTGCATGCCGAAGCACAGCACTGACGTTGCCAGTCCTTGCTGCATCGCAAGATATAATATACCTCATTTTCAGACACACCCCCGGACCGCACTTTCCCCGACACCTGAATCCGCAGCGCCGCTCGTCTGGTGATGCGGCACGCGAGCCGCATCCACATAGTGCTGCAGCCCTCAGTGAAAGTGTCCAGGGCGGAGGTTGTTCCCATTAAAAAAGACAGTTTAGGGGGTGTTTAATATTAGGGGGATAGGATTAATAGTCCTATTCTTGATAGTTAAGTCTGTTGAGTCCCTATTCTTTATTCGTACTGAAGATCTATATCCCATTGAACCCACCCAGGGATTCTTGAAACTAAATAATGTGGTTAAATGCTTGAAGCAATAGTAAGCCATCCCCAAAATCACCATAAATGAGTGGTATTAATAATATTAACCATCAAAATATGGGTGGTTTACTCTTGCTTTCCTAACATTCATGAAACCAATGGGAATCTCAGGATCCTAAAATGGAGGTACTGTACCATATAAGGCCATATTTTCTGGGGATATTCCCTGAAATTTAGGCCTAAAAAATAGGCCTTATATTAATGGAATCGGTACCTCCAATCAATCGGATCCTGAGTCATGGCCATTCATGAAATGCTGCCGAAGGGCGATTCACCATGGTAATCCCATTCAGGAGGACCTTCTTCTGGAGCTCCTTCTCCGTTCGTTCGAACCTCGAAACTTGCGCGCCGAGTTTGGCGCCCGTTGAACTTCCAGGTACCAAGAACTGCAAGGCAGGTAAAATGGCTATGCTAATCTTAGACGTCCAATAGATTCTGCCATCCAAAAATACAGGAATAGTATGGATAATCGCTGTTGAAATATGCCCCCCCCCCAAAAAAAAGGGAACCATTTGACTACCCGACCCAGTCCAGCAAATGGTTTTAGTTCACCAGCAGAACTGGGATCGTGTAACATTGGCAAACTTTGAGAAGACAGTAATTGAGCGAGGCCCAAGCTCATCCAAGAGCCTGTTGTGGATCAGTTCTACCACTTGGGGGTGCAGTTGATGTGCCAAATGGCCAACATTAATTATTGATATAAAACCCCATAAGTTGGGAGATATAACCCTTATAACTTATAACTATGGTTATAGTTATAGTTTAACCATAACTGGAACTGCACTTCCAAGTAGTTGGTTGACAGTGGGGGGCTTCCAGCTCATGGGCCATAAGAATTGTCGTTTTTTCCCTTTTGTTCCCCACAAATAGTAATGTCAACCCCGGATTAATAAACCACGGTTTCTTAATTAGGGTAGTACTCCCCCAATGGTCATAATCTGATACTTAAATGGTGCCCTCCCCCAATCAAACAGCCGTTTGGCGTTTATTCATCCAGGGTTGACATTAATAATACCCTCTGGTTATTTAACATAGCCATGGAAAATCACCAGAAAATGGCCCATAGAAATAGATGGTTTACCGGTTTACCTATTAAACATGTTGATTTTCCATGGCTATGTTAAATAACCAGATGGTATGTGAAGAACTTCTGCCTTTGCCTCAAAAATGCCATAGCGCCCTGGGGGTTGGAGGACTACTTCGGTGACTCAGTGAGAACACCACGGCAGCCAGGTGACATTCGGATGTCCCGGTGCATATCAGATGCTTCCTCCAATTCCTGGACGCTTGGCTGGTTCTGGGGTTTAATTAACATGGCCCCGTTCAAACGACCATTTATGGTTGATTTTCCTTGTAAAAAAAATGTGATTTTCCATAGTTATGTTAATGTACCCAAGGGTACTGTATCATGCGCGTGAGGTATGCTAGGATTCATTGTTGCTCGCTCATTTTTAGTTCAGCCGCTCCCGAATCGGGCTTTCCAGCACCAAAAATAGAGCCAGCCTTTTGGATCCAAAGCAATAAAGCGGGCATCGAAGCTTCTTCACGGCAGTGGATGATTTCAGTTATTCCCTTCGAAATTCCTCTATAAACATCGCTGCAGAGGGATTCACCAACATCTCATCTCACCAGGATTTCTGAATGAAAAACATCAGGAAAATATGAAGACTCCAACTTCCAAGACCCTATGGGACCCCATGGGACAGCTATTTCATGTCAATCCCGTATCAAGAGCCTGACAAGTTGCTGGGTGGAAAAAAACACCAAAATAGTGGCATCAATATCATCAATGTGACATATGTTATCATTCATAGTGCCCGAATCATTCACAAACTGGTGGACTTTTGCCACTTTTGCCTGGATTGACACGAAATCCTTCCATCTCACCCACCTTTGACAGCTCTTTCGCCATGCGTGTCATGCTGGTGTTGGAAAAGCGCAGCAGGCGCCTCGGGCGGTTTAGCACCATTTCAAGGTGTGTTGTGTCACCATTGAAAGATCCGTTGCCTTGGGTTTTTTTTTTGTTTTTTTTTAAGGTCATTTAACATAGCCATGGGATTTTTTTTACCCCGTTTATAGACGATTTACCTACCACACATTCGAATGAACCCCCGATGAGGAGTCGCTCTGGATTCCAGGGGATGGATTGATTTCAGTTACTGAGACGGTGCGTTCCCTGGAACTGTTCGCTAGATCCAAAAAACTGGGACAGGGTTCCAGTTCTGCTGATCTGTCGGTTTGTGATGTTTGTGTTGGCCTGGTGTTTTGATCTGCTTCCTGCCGGAGACAATAAGTCCTAACCGGCAGAATCGGGAATCGTTTGAATCTGATGTGTTTCAATGACATGCGAAGGGGCAAGCTGGCTTGAGCAACCATTAGGATCCATTAGGGACCAGCCATGGCCATGGTCAAGGCCAGGTACAGGCGAGTGCTCATGATCTTGAAGGGTGGCTCATCTCTATCCTGCACAGAGCAGAAGGCCAGTCTCCAACACCAACGATGCATGATGCAGGGAAGACAGGGAAGATGACAACCAATAAATATCAATAAATTAGAAAATCTCGTTGTTCACTGAAATGGAGATCCATTGGAAGCAGGCTGTAGATGCAGCCACGGTGATGGTCAGCCAGCTGTCATGGCTGACCCCTGCAGCGGAACACCTGTGACCGAAAAAGTGGTGACCTCCTTTTTGGGTCCAAAAAATGGTTCAAAATCCGAGGGATCATTTGAGAATTTCTTCTATTAGCTGTAATTATGAATCTTATGATATCTTATGGCTATATCTTATGGCTATTTCCATGTATTTCCCATTTTCGGACCCAAACAAAATCGAGGTTTATAGTGATGCTCTGAGATCCAGCCGCCCCGCGGAGAGAGCCTTCGATCTCTTCCGAACCCTCAGGTGATCGTCAGGTGGCTTCGGTGGCGGTCAGGGGACAACATCTTTTGGCAACAGAAAACAACGCCAGAATCGTTGATATCGGTTGATATCGGTTGATATATCATATGGAATGTGTCACATATCGCGCTCATTTCTCTTGAATGTAATTGTCTACTAATGCGGCCGGATGGGCAACCCTTGTTTTTCGGATACGTCATAGACCTTTTCACCCACCCAGTTGGACCAAATCAGCCTAGCGGCCTAGCACTGCAACGGAACCCACATCAGGCTGGGGTGACTGAGTAAAGGTTTGGATTGTGGATGATTGCTTGAGGGCCAAACCTTGGATCCCAAAAATCTCAATCCATGAAGATCCTTCCAAGTGGGGAAGAAGAAACACTTGAAAACACCACTTTGAATCCAACTTCATATGCCATTTGGCATAGCCTGCTTCTAGTGGTTGAAGCTTCACTTTGGTTGAAGGCCCAATTTTGGCATATACTAGTGGCCACCCCACACAGCCGCAGCTCTCAAACTCCAAGTAGCTGTAGTGAAGGGCTACCCCTGGCAGGAAATGCAATGCGTAACCACTTGAACCGCGAACATCCAGAAATCTTCCCAAAAAAAAAAAACAGCAGCACTCCTCTTTTCCAAGCTTCCTGAGGTTTTGGATGATTACCCTCTGGTAATTTAACATAGCTATTGAAAATCACCATTTTTAATGGGAAAACCATCTATAAATGGGCCATTTTCCATGGCTATGTTAAATTCCAAGGACCTTCCATTGGCGCGCCTGGACACCGCGAGGTTGTAGGCCTCTTGGAAGCGTGACCCGATCAACGCAATGGGCAAGGCAAAGAGCAGGATCCCCGAACACATCGTCACGGCACCTGCGGGAAAGGCTGAGACATGTGAGACTGGGACTTTTGGGACTTTAAAATGACCTGTGATCATCTGAAATCATGGGATAAATACAAAATAGAAAATGATATACAAATCATGGGTGATATATGAAAATGGTGATATACATCTGACATTATCTCTGGGTGATATACATCTGACATTATCTCTGTTCATGGGATATATGAAAATGGTGATATACATGGGGGGTTCGTTTGAAAATGAGGGCTAGCCCTAGAAATTATCATCCGAAATCATCCAGCTATTGGGCCCCCAGGACAGAAGTCAAACATCTCATCTACACGATGCTTGTGGCGTGTAGGTTTAACAAACGTTACTAGAGAGAGAGAGGGAGAGAGAGATGGATAGAGATAGAGATAGAGATAGAGATAGAGATAGATAGAGATAGAGATAGAGATAGAGATAGAGATAGAGATGTAAATGTAGATATAAATTTAGATGTTGATATAGATATAGAGAGAGGGGGAGAGGGAGAAAAACAAGAAGGAAAAAAAAATGCAGCTGCCAAAACACGGACTTTCAAGTTCCAAACCCAGCCCGGGAATCTAAAAACACACACACTAACCATAAAAACCAAGTGCGATAATCCAATAATTAATATATATATAATTAATTATATTATATAATCATCCCATTCTAGTACATTTCTAGATTAAAAAAGATTTAAAACTACCAACCTCCAACCAGGTGCATGTCACTACATGTCAGTAACCACCAAACGCCACTCTGACCTGCAAGCTTTCCCCCGGGCGTTTGAGGGATCACGTCGCCATAGCCCACCGTTGACATCGTGACGATGGCCCTGAGATTGCGACGTGGCGTCTCCAGCATCTGGACAAACTGATGTTCCAAGGCTATTTGTCTACTGGCTGGTGGTTTCAACCCCTCTGAAAAATATGAAAGTCAGTTGGGATTATTCTTCCCAATCTATGGAAAAATAAAAAAAATGTTCCAAACCACCAACCAGTGTAGATACTTCCTGATACTTCCGTTCCCAGCCACCACTTCCGGTAGTCGGGCCGTTTTTGTTGGTCCATGTTTTCATCATCAAATCATCAGCCGAGGTGCCACCAGAACGTGGACCTGAGCCGGTCTCCATGAAACACACACATCACTACGAGTGCTCGTGGTTGTCTCCAGCAATTCCCTGGAGACATTGAAAGCCCTCACCACAGAGGCTTTCCTACAATTATGTAAGGTCCAGGTCATACAAGGTGAGGCCTTGCAAAGATCTGACTGGATTTGCCAGGCTTGGGTGAGACTCACTTTGATTAAGAATTGCCAGCTTGCTATTTCAATGACTACTGAGGTTATAAACCATGTTGTCCAGGTATGACTGTATGACCATCAACTCAAACTGCAATCATTACAGCCTGTCAGGATTTTCTCCAAGAAAATGTGTGTATGTGTGCCTCGTTTCTGCGACCCCCTTATCAGTCTTTCCAAGACACAGGATGGATGGAAACTCCAGCGAGACATTGTTTTCACTGCAGCAGAGTCCAAACTGCGAGATCCGCTTCAACTTATCTGAGCACTCCTGGAAGGGGCTGGCAGATTAGTGGCCTCTGCCTGCCAGGGGCTGATGGACCCAAGTCTACAAGGACAGGTGTGGAATGGTGTGGATTTTTTAACCATTTGGAACACGTGCACATGCCATAATCTCATGGGAGAATCCCTCCAAAAGACCTTGGGGCGCCGCGAAGCACCTCCTGTAACCAACTGCCGCACCGCAGCCGGTCCTCTTTGTAGATCGCGAGTTGGGTGGAATTGAAGTCCCCTTGATCCTGAAGCCGATGGCACAATGGACGGCACTCGTGGATGCACCACCGGGCAACCGGGCAGGGCAGTACAGCTTCTCCACATGGTACACGACACCTCAGCCAGAGGCCAGAGAGGAGAATTTCAGAGTGTCTGAGGAAAAAAATCTGGCCCAAAACTGGAAATGGATCCCCACTTCTGCCACTTCCATTCGAATTTGGCTTTCCAGTGTTTCATTTCTAGATATTTCAAGACCGCTGGCTCCTCCAACAACCAGTTCAATCCATGTGAAGGCAGCCGGTCTTGGATGACATCTCTGGGATAAGGCCTTCCAAAAATGGTCCGCGAGAAGGTGTCCATTGTCACCCTCCGGCAGAAACAATTCAAGAGAAATATGGAAAAGACAGTACACGGATGGGGAATGGTACGTCCACCTTTGATGACACCCTAAATCAACCAAAAACCGAGCCCATCAAATCCCATCCAAATCCACTTTTTGGTCTCTTCCACACCCTTTTTTGGCCAGGGCTTCTCAGAGGATTTGCAACCCCCCCACCCGCAACGTTCATTTCCGTCGGGCCGCTGGAGAACAAGACGCTGCCAATGCCCAGGAAGAAGACCAAGACACTCAAGGCTTGTCCGCTGTTGCCTTGGACGTCGAAGGTTTTTTGAGGGGCTAACCAGCCAGGTTAGAGTCGGGATGTGACTCAGATTAATATCACATTATTTCACTTTCAGAAATACATAGAGATACCAAGAATATGATGGGATAAGATTATATAATATTCATCCAAGTAGTGTGGCCAAACCATGTTACAAAAAACACTGCGAATGGATGGTTTGAACACCCAAAATTGGTTGTTTTGGGGTGGGGCCGGGGGGCTGTACCTATTGGGGCTGTTCGGCCGATTTTCGTTGGCATCTCACTCTTTCAATGAGTTACCTTTAGTATCCTTTAGTTGTGTCATAGCCTCTTTTTATGGTTGGTTATTGGGAAGTTGTCTTGTGGCATTATCGATGCCACAGGGCTTTGCCTGTCCAAAATTGAAGCTGCAGTTATAGTTAGATACAACTCCTGAGTAGACACATATTTTCAGATCGTTGCTGGGTTGAAATTGCCGAGTTAGGGTAAGACCATTCCAGTTGCGTGGTCACTGAGATCACTGGGGATGAACATTCCAGCCGCGCCCATGGCTGATAACTGTTCCCGACGGCCGACCATTGAAAACCTTCGGGGAAGTCAACTATCTACTTCCCGAATGATTCATGGAACCTATTGATTCTGTGTGTGAGATCCATCTGTGTGTGCCCCCTATTCGAGCTGATGCCGTGCAGGGATCCATCTAGCCATGATGCTCAGCGCTACCATCATCATCTTCAAGCCGGTGGAATATCGCCCCAGCCTTGGGAGAGGACAGGGCATGAGGATCATGAGGAAATTCCACCCATATATGACCCATATCCTTTTTTTTTTGCATTCTGGCGCACCACATGGAGAAGTTCAGGATGTTCAGGCATACGCTCCGAAAACCACGTTCATCACTGATCATCACTGGATGTGTTGCCAGCCACCAGCCCCGGAGTCAAATTCAAAACCCTTGAAGTTGAGGCGCTTGAAGATTCGGAAGAGCCGAACCAAGCGCACCGCGCGGATGAAACCTGGAGACAGTGGAAGCGACAGCCAACGACCCAACGACTCAACGGCGCCGCGCCATGCCGCGCCTATGGCCTTTCCAACGTTATTCAGGGCCAAAATCACCTCGGGATCATCAAATTGCAGGAGTTCGCAGGTCCAAGAATGACAAATCTCGGTCCATCCTGGACCTCTGACGTTCAAAGGTTGGAACCCTTCAATCTCTGGAAATGGGGTCAGGTCATCCTTCGAATTCTCTCTTTGTTCAACTTCTACACGCTCAGAGGTCTTACAGTTTCACACTTGCCAAAGGGACCAACAGTTCTGAAATCAAGTAAAACACTGTTTGGATTGCCATCTTAATACTGCACTCAACGCAGCATCCACTGGATAAAATCCATCTCAAGTACGCCCTACATCCAAAACGAGCAACGAAAAAAGGCAGGATCGCCACCACATCCACCACATTCATCGGCGTCCTCGAGTTGCTAAAAAGGTGAGGTGCAGCTGTTTTTTCGGGCCCTCTTAGAGGTGCCAATGAAGAACAATCATCAATGACAATTGACATAAATGACAATAATAATCATCAATCTATTCATGAAGATAAATCCTGGTATCATTCTGAAACGCCGATTAACAATCATCAATGACATGATTCAGACGCAAGATTCTCATAGATTATCAAAAGTACATCACTCATGGTACTCAGAATGTCAACCGTGGATTAATAAAATTAATAAACCCTGCTTATTTTGGGGGGGGTAACCCTTGAAACTGTGACAAATTACTTTTGATAACCTGGGGGGTTGGCAAAATCCTGGGTTTACAGTAGCCCAACAGCTTTCATCATCGTCGTCGTCGTCGTCGTTGTCGTCATCATCATCATCATCATCAAACACTTATTGAAGATTTTCAATGAATGTAGAAGTTTAACGGGGTTGGGAGAATTAAACCCTTATTGAAGATCTTCAATGAATGCAGAAGTTTAACGAGGGTGGGAGAATTAAACCCTTATTGAAGATCTTCAATGAATGTAGAAGTTTAACGGGGGTGGGAGAATTAAACCCTTATTGAAGATCTTCGATGAATGCAGAAGTTTAACGGGGGTGGGAAATTTATATTCCCTAAATACCCTTGTTGATCTTCCCAATTGAATGTAAAGTCTAACGTTTGATATCCCCAAGAGTACAGCATAGAAGGGGTGTGGGCGATACGGGGTGTTTGCGCGTAGAGTTACTATAATGATAACTATAGCAATGATACTACTACTAGTTACAACTATAATCATCATCATCACCACCACCACGGGTTGTGCCTTATGAAGGTCCAAGGCGATACCCCAGCCACGTCACAGACCTTGGCCATGATTCGAAAGCCAGTGGTGGTTATGGATCGTTCAGACCCTGGGACAACCGGATACCCGGATGGTATCCCAAAATAGCTGGTGAATGGATGTGCATTCCCCCAAATATGGTAAAATAATGTAAAATGATAGGTTTTCACCCATCCTATGCGATTGAGGGGGGCAAATCACGAAATTCAAACCATGTAAAAGAGAAAAAGAACATGAAACCACAAGTTGAAACCAACATAATGAGGTTGCACAGATAAGGGGTGTTGGCGTGGTGTTAGCACTCAAGACCCTTTCTCCCCAACACTACACCCTGAAATGGTCGCATTGGAAAAAAACCTGAATGCTGCTCTGGAAAACAAATCCGGCTGGTTGGTACTAAGTTACTACGTGGCACTGATGGGTTTGGAAAATGTTCCTACATGATTCTGCAATATAGTCATGGTAGGGCATAGTTCATTTTCCTTTGAGAAAAGTTTAGGCGTGTAACTCTTGCAAATGTCCAGCTTTACTGCGGTGTTGATCTCCACATGTCTCCACGTGAAACCCCAAGGTTTGTAAGATCCGTGGCTTGACATGTTGCCCACGTTGAACGCCCCAGGCACCAGCAGGCGAACGATGTACTCGGCCATGAAGACCACCGTGAAAAAGCCTTCAGAGGCCAACCTCAGGTTTCCGACGAACAGAAATGATGAAGTTATAGTGAATATCATGATGTCTCATTAAATGTCCTGTTATAACCAGTTATAACCAGTTATAACCAGTTATAACCAGTTATAACCAGTTATAACCAGTTACAACCAGTTACAACCAGTTATGGTTTCCAACCACTAAGGAACTCAATAACCGATCATTATTTTAAATATGACTGGCACCAACCAGTCATATGTTTCGAAGTCTTTCACCCAGAAAAAAAGCTGAAGCCGTTGACGGATGGTCGCTGGATAAAATAGCTTGCTATAGTTGGGGATATGGGATATAATCTATATATAATTGCTGGTTGGTGGCTTTTGCGAGTTGCATATTCCCTATTTAGCATTCATGTCATGACTTTGCAATTGTCATTTCAATCAATGGGCATTTCACCATAGCCCTTTTTCCAAGCTCAAAGATCGGTCGGAAGACCGGTGAATCCAACGT